>Ga0187833_10000338_pt1 | contig 54709 bp, 55 predicted proteins | sample ETNtaG_37_FD_167968 | JGI IMG/M metagenome (GOLD analysis project Ga0187833, IMG submission 167968) | Marine microbial and viral communities from oxygen minimum zone, Eastern Pacific Ocean - ETNP2014_SV_400_PacBio MetaG (Illumina Assembly) | ecosystem: Environmental > Aquatic > Marine > Hypoxic...
ACGCTGACAACTTCCACGGACCACTTCGGTCTGTGGGCGACCATGGTGCGGCCATTGAACTTCTGGGAGCAATCCCGCATGTGGTTTCTCATATCAGGGTTAATTATAGTGGGGATACTGCTCTAGCGCTTTTCCTTAAAAGAAGGCCTTAATCCATTATTTACTTCATCCCTCATACTGGGATGTTTGAACCTTGAGTTGTCCTATTCTGCCTCATCTTGGTTACTCTCGGTTTCAGCTTCTGCCTCATCTTGGTTACTCTCGGTTTCAGCTTCTGCCTCATCTTGGTTACTCTCGGTTTCAGCTTCTGCCTCATCTTGGTTACTCTCGGTTTCAGCAAGCTTCACTTTGACTGCCGCAGAACGACCATCAGACCCCGTGCTAATCTCAAATTCTACCTCTTGCCCTTCTTCGAGGGAATTATAGTCTACTCCTTGAAGCTCATTGCCATGAAAAAACAGGTCTTTTTCCTGCCCTTCGACCGTGATGAATCCAAAACGACGGTCTGAAATTAGTCGCTTAATTGTACCCTTGGGCATGTTGCACTCCTTTGTCTTCATTCAACCCATTGATTGGGCTAAACAGAAGAAATCTATAATCGCATTATACCACCATAGGCCAGATTAGCAAGGAGGTTATTAGAAGGAGGGGGGCATTACAAACTCTTTGTACTATGTAGTGTTATCCACAGCAAATTCTCTATCCTCCCGGACCGGGAGGATCTATTTTCTCTCAACAACCAGGCTCTCCATGATGACCACAGCAGCTTTGCCTCTTCCATATCTTAATACCATTATTGCGTAAAACAAGATACACTTTCCTATACCATGACATCGGTGCTGACAAGTTAGAGAAAGCAGCTTTCAAGTTCGGCATTCATGTCTCCTCTAATCAATACTCAAGATAGCTTGATGGTGTATCAGAATTTAGTCACCACTGAACAAACATCGGCATAACTATGTGCATGTAATTATCGTCGCCCACTGGCTTGATAACGCCAGGACTTGAAGACCCGGTGGTTTCCAGGACCACCTTCTTCTGGCTTACAATCGCCAGAACATCGCTTAGGTACTTGCTGTTAAACGCGATCTTTGCTTCTTCTCCCTCAACTTCGGCATCAAGCTCACTTACGTTATCGCCTAGTTCCTCCGCCTGCGCCGAAATCATTATCTTGGCGTCTGCGCCCTCTGCCTTGGGCACTACTTGCAAACGCACGATTCCGCTGCCATCGCGGGCAAATATTGACGCACTTTTGGTGGCACGCAGAAAGTCGGCAAGAACCACAACTGCCTTGGTATTGCAGCTCTGCGGTATAAGCTGATTGTAGTTGGGAAACGCGCCCTGAATCAGCTGGGAAACCATTTGCACGCCCTTCAAACTAAATAGTATCTGGCTATGGTTTGAATTTATCGTTATGTCAATAGCCTCCTCCTGATCCACAAGAAGCCTGTTGAGTTCTATTAACGATTTGGCCGGAATAATGAGAGCCAATTCCTCGGCAAGTGGTTCAGACAGCGCCATTTTATTTACGGCAAGCCTGAAGCCATCCGCAGCGGCCAGAGTAAGGCCCGCTTCCCCAAACTCGGCCTGAACGCCGGTAAGTACCGGCCTCGTGTCCTCCGTAGCTGCTGCAAACACGACCTTGCTAATAGCCAAATGCAGCGCATCCGGCTCCATCTTAATGCTTAAACCGTCATTTACTGCAGGCATCTTGGGGAAATCTTTGGCATCCATGCCATTGATTCGGGCATTATACCGCGCGCACTTCAGCTCTACAGTACGGCCATCGACGGGGAGACTTATCGAGATAGTATCGCTTGGCAGTGAGTTTACAAACTCGGTGAATAATCTGGCGGGCACAGTGATCGAACCTTCCTCCTCTACCTCCGCCCCCACATTGCAGGTCATGGTTATTTCCAGGTTGGTTGCCGCCAGTGTCAGCCCAGACGATTTTGTTACTGTGATAAGAATATTCTGAGTGATAGGTATGTTGCTTCTCGTTGCCACTGCACGCCCAACAATTGCAAGCCCCTTACTGAGATTATCTTGAATACATGATACCTTCATAATGCCATCCCTTATATTAGTGTGCCGATAGTATACTTCATCATGTCTTTTTTCGTCAATGTCCTACAAGATGTAGTATTAACAGCGTTTTGCTGATAAACTGCTGTTGTGATAGACGCATGTTACACAATATTTGAGACGAAATTGGGCTGGTTGGGACTGGGCAGGTCGGCATCTGGCATCAGTCATGTTATTCTTCCCCAGAAATCGTCGGATGATGTGCTAGACCTTATCGGTACGACAAATGCACGACAACACAATAACGCCTTCATCAATCTGAAGCAACGCCTGATACGATACCTCGATGGCGCAACGGTCGATTTTCACGACAAACTCGATTTAAGTAAAGCGACCGCTTTTCAGAAACTGGTCTGGCAAGCCGCACAAACGATACCCCACGGCCAAACTAAAAGCTACGGCTGGATAGCAGCGCAAATCGGCAAGCCAAACGCCGCCAAAGCCGTAGGTCAGGCACTTGGGAGAAACCCTATCCCTATACTTATCCCCTGCCACCGTGTAATAGCCGGCGGCGGCAAGCTGGGTGGATTTTTCTGCGGGCTCGATATTAAAAAACTGCTATTAGAAATCGAAAACAAAGATATTTAGCGATTACATTCTAAACTTGCGCTGCCTCCACGCCGCCATCTCCCACCAGCGCTAACAACTTGTTACGTAGTTCGTCGGAATAGCTAACCTTTAGACCTGGGAACTTGATCTGTTTTCCCCCCACAGCTAACCGTGCTTCATCACCACCTGGATGTTGCTTTAGCATGCGCACTATATCGTGCAGGCGCTCAACGTCCGCATCCTCGTCGTCTGTCTGCTGTATATGGATAACAAGGCACTTCGCTTCAGGTTTATCGGGTTCTTCTACGTTCTGAATTGGTTCTTGTTCAATTTGCACTTCAGGAACATAATCGCCTTCATCCCGCGACTGATACTCTCGCACCGCCTTGCAATTCAATTGTACTCTGTCGTTGCGCATTCTCACCCTGCCCTCAATTATCAGGATATTCCCCTCCTCCCACAATTCCTTGGTGGTTTGGTATACGTCAGACCAGGCAGTAACCTCTATCGAACCGCTGAGGTCCTCTATCACAGCACTGACGAAGGGACGCCCATCCTTGGTGGTGGAGCGTCGCAAAGATGCCACCTGTCCAGCGGTAATCAAGTCCTGCCCCGCCATATCAGGGTTTATATTCCCGCACAAAGACAAATCACTTATTTCAGACAGTAATCTCTTGGCTACATGACTATAGGGATGGTCGGACAGATACGTCCCCAGAAGTTCCTTCTCCCAAAGCAGTTTCTCTTTAGAGGGAACGTCAAAATCGCCCAGCTCCACCTTAGCCATCGGCGCATCCACGCTATCCCCCCACAAATCAAACATGATGGATTGCCCTTTCTCCTTCAGCTGCTGCTCTCTCTGGGATATCGACATAATGCGATCGACGTTTGCCAGCAGCGCTCCGCGCGGCCCAAGCGAATCGAACGCGCCAGCCTTGATCATGCTCTCAAGCATGCGCTTATTTATGTTGCTGATATCGGCGCGGCGGCACAGGTCGCCAATGGACTCGAACGGGCCTCCCATCTCGCGCGCAGCAACGATGGACCTGATGGCGGCAGCACCCACATTTTTGATAGCCGCCAGCCCAAAGTGGATAGTCGCTCCATCCTCGCCAACGATAAAGTTCTCACTGCTGCGGTTTATATCGGGAATCTCGACGTTGATGCCCAACCGCTTGCACTCGGCAACAGCGGCAGCTATTTTTTCTGATTGACCCATATTGGTGGTGAATAGTGCGGCCATAAACTGGGCTGGATAGTTAGCCTTCAGATATGCCGTCTTGTAGGCAATAAGCGCATAGCTCCAGCTGTGTGCCTTGTTAAAGGCATAACCGGCAAACGGCTCGATAAGCGAATAAACGTCTTCCGCCACTTTGTGAGAAAACCCCTTTGACATTGCTCCATCGACGAAACGTTGTTTTTCTTGCACCATAATATCGGCTATTTTTTTGCCCATGGCCTTGCGAACTATATCCGCTTGACCAAGGCTATAACCAGCAAACGCCTGAACGATAAGCAACACCTGGTCCTGATAAACAATCACACCGTAAGTCTCAGCCAGAATCGGCTCCAAGCTAGGGTGAGGATAGGTTATGGGTATCTCTCCGTGCTTGGACTTAATAAACGAGGGGATATGTTGCATCGGCCCCGGACGGTACAGTGCCACCATGGCAGCGATGTCGCTGAAAACGGTGGGTTTGAGCTGCTCTATGTAGCTCCGCATACCGACACTCTCAAGCTGGAACACACCTGTAGTCTGGCCAGCCGAAAGTAACTCATACGTCTTTTTATCATCAAACGGTATCTTAAGCAGATCGATTTTATCACCAATCGTTTCAGCGATAATATCCCGCGTCTTGCGTAAGATAGTCAGATTGGCTAGGCCCAGAAAGTCCATCTTGAGCAGACCTATCTGAGCGATGTTGCCCATGGCAAACTGGGTCATGGCAATATCTTCGCCGTTGCCACGGCTGGGTTTCTGTAACGGGACATAGCCGATAAGCGGTTCCTTTGAGATAACGATGCCCGCGGCGTGGGTCGATGCGTGGCGCGCGATTCCCTCCAACTTGCGTGCGGTATCAATCAAGTTAGTTAGCGCCTCATCACTGCGGTACATGTTCTGAAATTCGCTACTCTCCTCAAACGCGCGGTCGATGGTCATATGCGGCGCGGGAGGAACCAACTTAGCCAACTTGTCTACGTCGCCGTATGGAAAACCTAGCGCTCGACCCACATCTCGTAGCGATGCCTTGGCGCCTAGCGTACCGAAGGTTATAATCTGCGCCACGTGGTCGGCTCCGTACTTGCGGGATATATAGGCAATAACCTCGTCGCGGCGGTCATCCTGAAAATCAAGGTCTATATCGGGCATCTCTTTACGCTCGACATTTAAGAAGCGCTCAAAAATAAGAGCGCCCGCCAGTGGATCGATGCTGGTGATACCCAGACAGTACAGCACGATACTGGCCGCGGCACTGCCGCGCACACCAAAAAGTATGCTTTGTTTGTGAACGAAGTTGACCAGGTCCCAAACAACAAGGAAGTAATTGGCAAACTGGGTCTGCTTGATGATATCGAGTTCGTAAGTAAGGCGCTGCTCTATCTCATGTGTCACGTTTGTGTAGCGCTCAGCCAAACCCTTCCAACACAGTTCGGCCAGATACTCGTCCGAGGTTTGAGCGCTGGGGGTCTCGTGCTCCGGCAGATGCAAACGCCCAAATTCTAGCTCTAGATTGCACATATCAGCTATACGCTGAGTATTTAAAATAGCATCGGGTATATCAGGGAAAAGAGATGCCATCTCATCCTCACTCTTTAAATAGAACGAATCATCGGCCATTTTAATGCGCTTTTCTTCATAGACGGTAGTGTTTGTCTGAACACAAAGCAACACATCCTGGGCATAACTGTCGGCCTGATTTATATAGTGCAGGTCATTGGTTACCACCAGCGGCAGGCCAGTTCGGGAAGACATGGTTATCAGCTCTTGATTCACTTTTGCAAGTTCAGGGATATCGTGCTGCTGCAACTCAAGGTAAAAGGCGCCAAAGACTTGCTTATACCACAACGCCGCCTGCTCCGCCTCCTCGATCAGCCCCTCTAAGATCAGCTGCGGTACCTCCCCCTTCACACACGCCGAAAGCGCTATTAATCCTGTACTATACTGTGATAGCAGCTCTTTATCGACTCTCGGCTTGTAATAAAAACCCTCAAGGTTGGATAAAGTGACCAGCTTAAGCAGATTCCTGTATCCCTCTATATCTTTGGCCAGCAATATAAGATGGTACAGGCTTTTTTGATTGGGGGTTTTGGTATGCCTGCCCATAGGCGCAACGTACACCTCACAGCCAATTATGGGCTTTATTCCGGCCTTTTTTGCGGACGAGTAGAAGTCAATAACTCCATGCATCGCCCCATGGTCGGTAATGGCCAGGCTGTCCATCCCCAGCTCTTTGGCTTTTTCGATGAGAAGAGGAATACGGCACATGCCATCAAGTAGGCTGAACTCGGTGTGTACATGAAGATGAGTAAACATAGTAATTGCCCATAATTATAGCACAGGATTGGCCGTCTTCTAAGCCCTATAAAGAGGTGCGCAACCGCATGAAGGGAGAACAGCCCAGCCAAATATATCCAGCCGTTTGTGCCAAATATAGTATCGATACCGAGGTAGCGTCTGAGCCTAGGAGAATCGCCCGGTCTATTGCAGCGAATGTTTTGGCAAACGTAAAGAATCTACTTGCTAGAACTTACCTTGAACTCAAATACATACATATTGCGCCACAGGTGGCCACGTTCAGTGACTCCGCTTTATTTTGATTTATCGGAATCTGTAAGCGAATGTCCGCTATTTTTAGTACAGTTGATGAAAGGCCACTTGCCTCATTTCCCAGCGCCAGTAGCAGCTTATTATTGCTTAACAATGATAAATCATCTGACCCGCCAAGATTTGCTGCCACCAACGCATATCCTCTGCTTTTGAGTTTGTTTGCAAGTAAGACGTAGTCGCTTGTAACCCGCACCCAGACCGACAGCATAGCACCTGCACTGGCCTGCACGCATTTTGGGGAAAATGGGTCGGCGCATTTCGGCGTAAGCATAACACCGTCAAAATCGAATGCGGCGGCGGTGCGTATCAGCGTACCCAAATTGCCCGGATCCTGTACGTCTTCCAGCAAAAGCAACCTACTTCCGGTGTAATCAGGTAAATCATCAGAATATACATTGGAGGGTAAACGGACGACTGCGACAAGCCCCTGTGGGTGTTGAGCGGAGCAAATCGACTTCAATTGTTTATCTGTGATAATCCTAGTTGGATAATCATTGTAAGTGTCGACGATCTCATCAGTAGCAAGAATCTCAAGAATCGAATTAGGAGCTGAAGCTATTACCTGCATTACGGCGCGGGGCCCCTCCACCAAAAAAACGCTCGCTCCAAGCCGTTCTTTTTTGCCAGAAAGCTTCTTGTACCATACCAAAGGCTTTAACGCTTCGCTCAAATAATCACTTCTCAATTACCAAACCAGCGGTAAAAGTGCCTTGCGCTCGGCAGGATAATCATCAAACGTATTCTTATACCACGCGTGGTTAGCACGCGCCCGTGGAACCAAGTTAGCCGTCGTCCACACCGCGAAAGCAAGCCCGGCCAGCGACCACGTAGCTATTGCCCAGCCAAACCACTGTATTATCTCACCCAAGTAGTTGGGACAAGATATCCACTGGTACAACCACTGGTTCGAAATTTTGTAATCGGTATCACCCGATCTCCGTAAATTTCTCAAAATCAAATCTGCGCGGCGATTGATGATGTATCCTAAAATAAAGATCATGGCGCCGACTATAAAACGTGGATCGTACAACCAGCTGCCCGCATATCCGCCAGAAAAAGTAAATATGTAACGCCCATTCAGATAGCCGGTTACCCCGTTGAATAAAATACCCATCCCAACGACTGACATGGGCATGCGGCGGGCGTTCCCGCCGCGCAGTGTAAACGGATATATGAACGAGCGGTGGACGTAATGCACCTCCCACATGGCAAAAAAAGCAGCGTTGCTCATCGAAAAATTACCACCCTGCACAAAACAAACGGCAAACACTATCGGGGCAACAGCTTCCATCGCTATCCAGCCCAATCTGTTGCTTAAGATAGGTCCCGACTTTTTTCGCACGTGCCTGCCATATGGTGCAACAACAAACAGCAGCGCAACAAATATCACTGCCGCCAGTACGAACCAGCCAACAATCATTATCTCATATATCGTTTGTTCGTTTATCGTTGCTACCGCATTTGGGATCAACTGTTCGTTCAACTATCGCCTTTCAACCTCAAATGTAACCGTTTTGCTTAAACCATGCAAGTGTATCAGCTATCGTATGCCGGAACGGACGCGGATTATACCCTAAATCGCGAGTTGCCTTATTATGGCTTATATTATGATAACCGCATATGGTATCCATAGACATGCCGGTAAAAAGCACAGGCTGGTTCATTAATCTATAGTAAATTCCGATAAAAGGCGCGATGGCCGAAACCAGCTTTGCCGGAATAATAAAGGGAGACACTTTCGATCCAGCGATTTTCTGTACCAACTGCGTTATGCCCACCATGGAAACCCAGTGCCCGGAAAGAAGATATTTCTGTCCGCTCGCTGCCTTTTCCTCAGCAGCAATAGCTCCGGCCACGACATCGCGCACATCCACCCAGTTGAAACCACCGGTAACCAGCACAGGCATGCTGCTTTCGGCCATCATAATAAGACCCTGGCCCATAAAGGAAGGGCCGTAGTCATGTGGCCCTATCACACCCGTGGGGCTGATGATAACCGTATCCAGACCGAGTTCCAAGCCCTTGATCATCTCCCTTTCGGCGCTGGCCTTGGAACGATCGTAGGCATGGGAGCAGCTTAAATCATTGAGAACGCATGATTCATCTATATGCTCAACCGTCTCCTCGTCTGAAATAGCATGTATCGAACTGAAAGCCACCATCCTGCGTACACCCGAGCGTAGGCAAGCCTTGATCACGTTTCGCGTGCCTACAACATTGACTCTTTCGACCAACGGCCAGTCCTTCTTCGATAGCGAGATGGCAGCGGCCAGATGATACACAACATCGGCACCGTCAAAGGCACTCCGCAGCGAATTAATATCACCTATGTCGCCCATGACAATCTCAAGATTTGGATTGTCAATCATAGGTTTGGTACGGTGAATCACCGCGCGCACCTGTCTGCCCCGCTCCAACAGCGCCAAGATGAGGTTTGCGCCAATGTGGCCCGTAGCACCGGTAACAACCGTTTTCATTGCAACCAAGTTTAGATAGCCAAAGAGGGATAGTCAAGGGGATGCTTACCATTCAATGCATACGCCTATGTGAAGCTGCAGATTTGAGGAGAGCAGGAAGCAACCCAATATGTTGCAAACTGCGTGAATGGTGTATAATTGCTATTCAAGTCAAGCTGGCTGTTGAATTACAAGGTGAAAAACGTGCAAACTAAGTTGAACTTTTTGGGCGCCACGCAAAATGTTACAGGATCGTGCACGCTACTGGAAACCGATGGGACTAGGGTGCTAGTGGACTGCGGTATGTTTCAGGAACGAAAACTGAAAAACAGGAATTGGGAGCCTTTTGCCGTACCACCCGATACCATAGACGCCGTGCTGCTGACTCATGCCCATCTAGATCACAGCGGACTCATCCCTAAGCTGGTAAAGGAGGGCTTCAAAGGTAAAATCTATTGTACAGACGCCACCGCCGAGCTGGCTCACATAATAATGCTGGATTCGGGCCATATACAGGAAGAAGATGCCAAGTACAAGCAGAAAAGACACAAACGTGAGGGCAGAAGCGGGCCCTTCCCCGATGTCCCCCTGTACACCGTTGAGGACGCCAGGGCCGTCGAACCGCTGTTTGAACCGGTGGAATACGATAATGAAATCACATTAGGCAACGGTATTTCAGCCAGGTTCTACGACGCGGGACACGTGCTGGGCTCATCCATGATAAAGGTAACAGTAAGTATTGACGGCGAAAAAAGAACCATACTTTTTTCGGGAGATGTCGGCAGAAAAGACAAACCAATAATAAACGACCCCCATACATTCAAGAACACCGATTATATCGTGGTGGAATCAACCTACGGCGACAGGGTACATCCGCCAACGGCAAGCATAGAAGACAAACTTGCTGAAATAATAAACGCAACATGGAAAGCGGGTGGGAATCTTGTCGTTCCCAGCTTCGCGTTGGAGCGAACGCAGGAGATGCTGTATTATATGTATAAACTACTCAAAGAAAAACGAATACCTCACGTTATGGTGTTTCTAGACAGCCCCATGGCCATCAAGATGACCGAGGTGTTCAAAAACCATCCGGAATACTACGACGAAGAAATGACCAAACTGGTGCAGCACAATATATCCCCATTTGACTTCCCGGGACTCAAGATGACCCCATCAACAGATGAATCTAAAGGAATCAATCTTATAAAGGGCACCATCATGACCATAGCGGGATCGGGAATGTGCACTGGCGGTAGAATAAAACACCATCTGGTAGCCAATATAGAACGCAAACAGAGTACACTGATGTTCATTGGATATCAAGCCATCAGCACTCTGGGTAGAATCATAGTAGACGGCAAAAAACGGGTAAGGATAATGGGCAAGCAGTATAAAGTAAAGGCGAATATCGCACAGATATATGGATTTTCGGCACACGCCGACAGGGACGAGCTGATAAGCTGGCTAACTGAACTCAAAAGCGCGCCCAAAAAGGTGTTCGTAATACACGGTGAGGCCGAATCGGCATGTAGCTTCGGCAAGTACATTACCAGCAAAACGGGCTGGGATGTGCTGGTGCCGGAATATAGAGATGAGGTAATTCTCGACTAAATCCTCACAGGAGGTTACTATGCAAAGCAAATACGAAATAAACGATCTGGTAAAAGAAGATTCGTGGCGAATGTTCCGCCTCATCGGCGAGTTCGTCGAGGGGTTCGACGCCCTATCCGGCATCGACCCGGCGGTAAGCATCTACGGCAGCGCCAGGTTAACGGAAAAAGATCCTCTATACAGACAAGTCGAACAGATAGCGGAACTGCTGGTTAAGATGGGATTTACTATCATCACTGGCGGAGGCCCTGGAGTAATGGAGGCTGCCAATAAAGGAGCGTTCAATGCGGGTGGGACCTCTATCGGGCTCAATATTCACCTACCCGATGAACAGAAACCAAATCCGTACACTACAAAATCCATAACCTTCAATCACTTCTTTGTGCGCAAAGTAATGTTGGTAAAATATGCCTCTGCCTTCGTCATATGCCCTGGCGGACTGGGTACTATGGATGAGCTAACCGAGGTGCTAACCCTCATGCAAACCCTGAAAATAAAACCCTTCCCAGTGATACTCTACGATAGCGATTACTGGAAGGGATTCTTGGATTGGCTCAGGGATAAGGTTCTGGCAAAAGGCTATATATCTTACGAGGATTTCAACCTACTGCGTGTTTGTGACCAATCCGATGAGGTGGCAGATGCAGTTCAGCAGTGGTACAACAAACATAAGCTCGTGGGCAAACAGGCGCTGTAAAGCTTTTGGTCTATTTCTATGCAGTACGACTCAGTGGTTCTATCTTAGCCGTTTGGACCGCCCACTATAAGCGGCCAAGTGCCGTACGTCGGGTCGGTCGAAATATCAGCCGTTGATAAAGCACGAAACCAGTCCTTGCCATTACCTATAAACACCACATTAACCCATGAAATCTATTGGTGGCCACCTAGGCGATACTTTACCTGATTAGCAGTATAGAACCCGGAGGATCGGTCACAACGCCATTCCACAGCTCCAACTCATCTATGTAATCCAGCGTCTCCAGATCATTCAGCTTCATCATGCCATCAGAGACGGTGTACAAAACACCGTCTATATACAGCGCCCGTTTCACATCATTTAATGCATCGCCGCGATACCAATAGTTATCAGCTTCAAACCCATCATCGTAATGAGTAATCCCACCCCTGAGATTGATACCTTCTTCAGGCGATAGGTCAAACACGTATGCTCCCTGCCATACATAGTCTCCCCACTGCCAATCAGGTGCATTCTCTTCCACTTCGGCAATTAGCACCGGCATTACCATCATATTGCTATCTTCGTCAAACAAAAATGCTTTATGGTCATGCAGTACCAGAGATTCGGTTCCCCTGTCGCCTATCTCATACACATCTATTTGCACAGGATTATTGATGTTGCTGACGTCAAATAGCGCGATCTTCACACCCAAAAACCTTCCATCTTCGGTGGCTTCTTTGCCTATGCCAATGAGATGGTCTTCATCATACGGATGTAAGTAGTCAGAATAACCCGTTATCTTCAGTTCACCCAGCACTTCGGGATTGGCCGGATCGGAAAGATCTATGGCGAACAATGGGTCAACCTGCCTAAAAGTGACCATGTACCCCCTGTCGCCCATGAACCGCGCCGAATAAATGTTCTCGCCGGGAGCCAAGTCCTCCACCTTGCCAACAACATCCATATTTGTATCAAGAACGTAGATGTTGTTTTTGGTAGTCCAGTCACCAGTTCCCGTAGGACTGTTTGACGTGGTCACAATCCTGAAATATCCGTTGTACTCATCCATGGAGAACTGGTTCAATAGATAGCCTGGAACCTCGCCAACAGCTTGGTATTCCACAAATCTTCCATCAATTCCGAATCGGTGTATCTCGGTCACCTGACCGTATAAGTTCGGCTGCTCCCGCTCGACATACTTACCTACTGTCACATATATATTGTTCGTCGAGACGTATACCTCGGAGGCCGAACCCAGAAGAAGCGTAGAATACTTTGGGGTCGCAGCGTCGTTTTTGATGTTCATCACCATAATAGTTGTGTATCCGTAACCATCATCCGGACATCGTGGGCGGTAGATATCTTGGACAGGAACCAGAACGACACTCCCGTCTACTTCAAACTCAGGAAGATTCAACTGTCCGTTTTCAACGTGCGCCCACTCATTCATCACCACATACACATAATCGCCTATCATCCTTGAGCTAACATGGGAAGCGTCGCTTGAAATGTCCCTCACCAAGCTTGGATTATCTATATCAGAGATATCGTATACCTTAAGCTTGGTGCCAACAGGGGAATAATAGTAATCGAAGTACCTGTAGCCATAGCTATCGGCTCTCTCAAGCACTACCAACCTGTCGCCGTTCACATATATCTGGCACGCGCCGCCATCAAGCTCTATTTCCGATACCAGTTCAGCATTGGCATAGGGCCACGCTTTGACGATGTAAACATTGTTACCGGCGGTGTAGTAAATATACTCCCCATCGGTTTTAATAATATCCGCCTCGTCCACACCAACAACCTGATTGTTGGTCTCCGAATAATCGGTGGAAGATTTGGGAACTAACTGCACATCATTTAAAGAATCTGACTCAGCAAACGCGATGAATTGTGATCCGCCAGAACGCCATACAAGGCCCCCGTCGTCTGCTCGGTCATAGTTCGGCACCAGTGGCTCCAAGAATTTCTCGAGCTCATTATAGGAAGAGAACCGCTGCATCTGGTTATCCGGTATTGGCGCATTGTTCAGCAAAAGTACTACTGCCAGAGATGTCGCCACCGCACTGGCCACTGCCACCCTCCACACCGGGCGTCTCCAACCGAGCAGCCATCCCCGCATTGAACCAATTCTGCCAAGAGTAGATTCACCAGCGCGCTGCTTTTTGGCTACCTCGCTTTTAATGGACTCCCATATCCCCTCAGATGGTGAGGCCCCTGCTGTAACCGCCGTGTATGCTTGGCGAAGCTCGGTACCGGTTACAGCGAGAGCTTCCATCTCCTCCACACATGAGGAGCAACCGGAAAGGTGGGCTTCAACAAGCTTGCGCTCATCCTCATTCACCTCATCATCTATATAACTCAGTAATAGTTCTCTTATGTGCTCACAATCCATTTTTCACTACCCTTTAAGCATTTGTCTGCGCAAATTTTTGACGGCAATATTAAGCCTAGACTTAACCGTCCCCAAAGGAATATTCAAGGCCTTTCCTATTTCATTATAGGAAAGGCCATCGAAATATCTAAGCGCCAACACCGCACGGTGCTTTGCATCCGTCGATTTAACCGCCTGCCACATATTTGCCACTTTTTCTTTTTTCAGCAGCATCTCCTCGGGCAACTCACCGGACGAATCAACAAGCTCATGCCCTCTTTCCTCCATTTCCTCGCTGGAATAAGCCGCCGCACGTTTTTTGCGTTTTTGCGATATGCACTGGTTAACCGTAATACGATGCAGCCAGGTGCCAAGGCCCCCCTTTTGAGGATCGAAAGTCCCTGCCGACTTATAAACCTTTATAAAAACCTCTTGCAAAATATCCTCAGCCTCCTGAACTTTTCCAACTATCAGATAAGCAGTTTTAAATACCTTATCTTTGTATTGTTGAAAAATTTTTTCAAAATCCTCCAACTTAATCCGCGCTGCCAAGCTTATTTCTCCTTAACTTTCCCTCCGCTAATATATACGCAAAAGCGGTCCAAAAAGTTCATTTTTGAGTTATTTTACAAGAAAAGACCTCTGGCCAATATAATTATTCGTGTATACAGTGTCAACCTCCTAATCTTTATGCTAATATGGCGTGCTGGGCGCAAAAGATTTGCAATCGGCTAAAACGATTTGAGGTGACGATGAAGTTAAGGCCACACCATATCTATTGTTTTCATATTCTAGGGCTTACCGATTCAGACAGAGGACAGGATTATATGAAAACACGTGAGGAAATAGAAAAAGCGTTTATCAATGCAGAAGGGGAGGTAGAGGTAAACGAGGGCCGTGATATCCTCTGTGAACCATGCGCTTATTACGATGGAACTGGATGTATCCACCCCAAAGGCGATGAATCCCAAGTTAGAAAGTGGGATGCAAAGATTCTTCACGGGCTCGACATTGAATATGGACAGGTTATAAGAATCGATGAGGTAAAGCGCCTAATAAAAGATAAAATGCCGCTCGATTTCTGCTTGAATAGGTGCCCATACCAAAGAGCGAGAGTGTGCGACCCCTATAAACTACCCGATTACTTTGACTAAGGGGGTAACGATGAAGCGACAGTAATTAATCATCGAGCTACTTGAGCAGATCGCAAGCGACGTTGAAACAGTGATAGATGGCCTAAGTGTCGATGAAATAAATAGACAGCCGAAACCGGAGTCAAACAACATCGGCTGGCCCCATATACAGCACCCCCGCAAGCGATACGACCATGATGATAACCATCAGATATTTGTTCGCTGTTATCTGCACCAAACGTCTAATAGCGGCTCATTTTCATAAAAAAAGGGGTTATCTTGACAAAAAATGTTTATATGATATGCTAAAGCTTAGAAATTTAATAAAGAGATATCACCCAAAAGCTGTGAACGAGAGTAGTAGGCCTCAAAGCGGAGCAAGAGAGAGCCGGGCAAAGTGTGAGCCGGTGCTTATCGCGAGGATTGAATGGACTCGGGAGCTGCGGCCCGAACGGATAAAACCAAGTAGGCGCTGACGGAGGGGCACCGTTATCAAAGCCCAAGGTATCGAAAGGAATCTCTTTTCCGTACCTGATTCAAGAGGGTCAGGCCAAACAGTTTGACCAAGAAGGGTGGCACCGCGGGAATCATTTGACCCGTCCCTTTAGTGGACGGGTTTTTGTATTTATATGTGAGGCTAAAATCATGTATTATCCAACTTTGGAAGAGGCAAAAAGGTTAAGCACACAGGGCAACCTGCTGCCGGTCTATCGAGAGATACGTGCCGACCTTGAAACCCCAGTATCGGCCTATCTCAAGGTAGCTCGTGGCGATCACTCTTTCCTGCTCGAAAGCGTGGAGGGCGGCGAACGTCTGGGAAGATACAGTGTTATCGGTACCGACCCATCGTTGGTATTGAAAACAGGCGTGGATAATCCGGTCGATCCACTCAACCGTATGGAGAAAGAGTTTAATAGACTGAAGCTCATTCCGATTCCAGAGCTTCCCCGCTTCCACGGAGGCATAGTGGGGTATTTGAGCTACGAGGTGGCACGCTATTATGAGGAACTGCCATCGCCCGATGCCGATCCACAGGGCGTGCCCGAGTCGGTGATGATGATGGCCGACACCATACTCATCTTTGACCACATAGCCCACCGTATAAAAGTGATATCCCACGCCAAAATCAACGGCAATGTTGAGGCTGCATATAAGATTGCGACCGAGAAGATCGATGAGATAGTAAAAAGGTTAAGCCAGCCTATAGCCTACTCCGAAACATTGCCGGAACCGATTGCAACTAACAGCGAGGTGCAATCGAACATGACTCAAAAGCAGTTCGAGAATATGGTGGAAAAGGGCAAGGAGCATATCTACGCTGGAGACATCATACAGGTGGTACTGTCGCAACGCCTATCTAAGAAAACAAGCGCCGAGCCGTTCGCCATATACCGGGCGCTACGCTCGATAAACCCGTCACCGTACATGTACTTCCTCAACCTGGGAGATTTCCATATCGTCGGCTCATCGCCTGAGTTACTGGTACGGCTTGAGGATAGCATCGTATCCAACCATCCCATAGCCGGCACACGCCCACGAGGCAAAGACGATGAGGAAGACCAAGCGCTAGAGACCGAGCTTCGCGCCGACGAGAAGGAGCAAGCGGAGCACATCATGCTAGTCGATCTGGCGCGCAACGATGTGGGCCGTGTGAGCCAGCCTGCGACGGTGAAAGTAACACAGCTCATGGATGTGGAGCGATACTCACACGTTATGCATCTGGTATCACACGTACAGGGCAAGATCGAGGGCGGCATGTCGGCATTCGATGCATTCCGAGCCAGCCTACCCGCTGGCACCGTATCCGGTGCGCCTAAAATACGGGCCATGGAGATTATTGCCGAGCTTGAGCCGGACAGGCGAGGTCCATACGCTGGAGCGGTGGGCTATTTCTCGTTCTCTGGTAATATGGATACAGCCATAACCATACGAACTATCGTCATCAAAGACGGTACCGCGTACATTCAAGCCGGCGGAGGCATCGTTGCCGACAGCATACCTGAAATGGAATACAAAGAAAGCATGAATAAAGCCAAGGCGCTTATTCGTGCAATCCAACAGGCGGAGGCAGAAAATGTTACTGCTGATTGATAACTACGATAGCTTCACCTATAACCTGTACCAGTATCTTTGCGAGCTTGGCCAAGATGTAGTGGTAATAAGAAACGATAAAACCACGATTGATAAGATCGAAAAGATGTGTCCCGAACGCATTGTCGTCTCACCTGGCCCCGGCAGGCCGGAAAACGCTGGCATCTCCAATGATGTGATACGGAATTTCGCCGGTAAGCTACCCATACTCGGCGTTTGCTTGGGGCACCAGTGCGTGGGGCAGGCCTTCGGCGCTACTATCAACCACGCTGGAGAGATCAAGCACGGCAAATCGTCGCTGGTGCACCACGATGGCAAGGGCGTGCTCGCCGGATTGCCCAATCCGTTCTCTGCGATCAGATATCACTCGCTGGCGGTGATGAAGGATTACCTGCCCGGCTGTCTTGAGGTAAGCGCACAGACATCAAACGGCATTATAATGGGACTGCGCCATAAGGAATTCCCTATCGAGGGCGTGCAGTTCCACCCTGAATCAATTATGACTAAAGAGGGCAAAGAGTTGCTGGCCAATTTCCTGCAGCTTGGAGGATATCATGATAACTGAAGCAATCGACATTCTGCTCTCGAACGAATCTTTAAGTTTCGACGAAGCGGCAAACGCCATGAGCGAAATAATGAGCGGCGGCGCTACATCAGCGCAGTTTGCTGCATTCGTCGTTGCGCTCAGGATGAAGGGTGAGACGGCGGACGAGATCGCCGGCATGGCCAGCGTCATGCGGGACAAGGCAACGCCAGTCACTGTAAGCGGTGATGTCGTGGACACCTGTGGCACCGGCGGGGATAACTCGTCCAGTTTTAATATATCGACGGCTGCAGCATTCGTTGCGGCGGGCGCTGGATTGAAAATCGCCAAGCATGGCAACCGTGCCATGAGCAGCAAGTGCGGCAGCGCCGATGTGCTGGAGGCGCTGGGAGTGAAAATAGACCTTGGCGCAAAAGCTGTAGCCAAGTGCATCGAGGAAGTGGGCTTCGGCTTCATGTTCGCTCCCTTATTCCACCCGGCCATGAAGTACGCCGCGGTACCACGCAAGGAGATAGGTATACGCACCGTGTTCAATATTCTGGGACCACTTACCAATCCAGCCAAAGCAAAGTCACAAGTAATAGGTGTTACAGCTAGGGAAATCGGAGATAAAATGGCCAATGTGCTGCACAGGCTTGGTACCAAACATTCACTGGTGGTGCACGGCACAGACGGTATGGACGAAATATCTATCAGCGCCACATCCCTCGTCTGGAATATTACAGAAAAAGGTGTCGATGAACCATACGAGGTCATACCACAGTACTTTGGATACGCAGTTGCAAGCCTCGATGAGATCAAAGGCGAGACGCCGCAGGGAAACGCTGATATAATTAAACGCATTCTAAACGGAAAAAAAATCGTGCACCGCAACGTAGTGGCCATGAACGCCGCAGCTGCACTGGTTGCCGGAAACAAAGCCGACGACTTGAAAGCCGGAACTGCGTTGGCCGAACAGGCTATAGACAGCGGCAAAGCGCTTGAAAAACTGGAGGCGTTAGTTAAACTAAGCCAAAGCCTTGAATAATACAATGAACGACATGCTGAATGAAATCGTAGAGAACAAAAGAAAAGAGGTTGCACAGATCAAAAGAGAGCGACCGCTTTCCTATCTGCAAAAACGCATTGCACGTCAGAAGCCCCCGCTTGATTTTGCACGTGCGTTGGTCGGCGACCATACTAAAATAATCGCAGAGGTAAAAAGGGCGTCGCCATCCAAGGGTGATCTCAATTTGGACCTCGATCACATTGCGCTGGCCAAGCTATACCAGTATGGCAAGGCCGCCGCCATATCGGTGCTTACCGAGAAAGCCTATTTCAAAGGCGGCTTAAACTATCTATCAGAAATAAGAGACGAGACTAACGTCCCCCTACTCAGGAAAGATTTTATATTTGACCAGTATCAGATATACGAGGCGCGGGCCTACGGCGCCGACGCTTTACTGCTAATCGTAGCCATACTCGAACAGGCACAACTAGCCGAACTCGTAAGCACAGCCCACAGCCTAAAAATGAGCTGTTTGGTCGAGGTACACAATGAAGAGGAGGTTGAAAGAGCTGTTTCGGCAGATGCCATGATCATTGGCATAAATAATCGCAATCTTGTCACTTTCAGCGTCGATATCGATACCACAAAACGCCTGCTGCCACTTATTCCGCAGGGCATAGTCACAGTCAGCGAAAGCGGTATCAAGAACGGTGACGATATAAAAATGCTTAATGAATGGAAGCTAAACGCAGCGCTTATCGGCGAATCACTTGTTACCGCCGACGACGTTTTATCAAAATTAAGAGAGTTTGTACTATGACCAAGGTAAAAATCTGTGGAATTAGGGAGGTGAAACACGCCATCGCCGCAATTGAGACTGGCGCCGACTTTATCGGCATGGTGTTTACTGATAGCATACGTCAGGTGACACCCGAGCAGGGAAAAGAAATAGTTAGTGCAGTCAAGCTGGCGAGCACAACCGTAAAAACCGTGGGTGTATTCGTAAACACGCCGGTTGAAGAGGTGAACCGAATAGCAAGCAAGTGCGACTTGGATATAGTACAGCTCAGTGGTGATGAGTCGTGGGAGTACTGCACCGATATCGAAAAGCCGATAGTCAAGGCCCTCCACGTGCAAAATCAAAGCGAGGATGATATCACCAAAGCGGTGATATCTGGAATAGATGTGGTCTGCGATAATCTCTACATCGTGCTGCTTGATACTCGTGTAGAGGGCAAGTATGGCGGTACCGGCAAAAGCTTCAACTGGAAGCTTGCTGAGTCGCTCTCGCAAAGGTATCCTGTAATTGTAGCCGGAGGACTTACTCCTTATAATGTAAAAGAAGTGATCGGCATTCTAAAGCCGTGGGGAGTGGATGTTTCCTCTGGAGTGGAAACAGAGGGAGTAAAAGACGTAGAAAAGATAAAAAAATTCATAGATGAGGCAAAAAATGAAACAACCTAAGAGATTCAGCGGTTACTTCGGCGACTACGGCGGCAAATACGTGCCGGAAACGCTTCTGTCAGCGCTGGATGAGTTGGAAAAGGCATATTACGAGGCTGTGAGCGATTCGACTTTTCAGAACGAACTGGAGTTGTTGTCGCGTTACTATTCGGGACGTCCTACCCCACTTTACTATGCCAAAAGGCTGACAGAGCTATGCGGCGGTGCCCGCATAATATTCAAGCGCGAGGACATGGCCCACACCGGCGCACATAAGATAAATAATGCCCTAGGTCAAGGGCTGCTGGCCAAACGCATGGGCAAACGGCGCATCGTTGCCGAAACCGGCGCCGGTCAGCACGGTGTGGCGTCGGCCTGCGTATCCGCTATGCTGGGACTCGACTGTATAGTCTATATGGGAACCGAGGACGTACACCGCCAAGCTCTTAACGTTTTCAGGATGGAGTTGGCGGGGGCCGAAGTGGTACCGGTTGATGCCGGCAGCAAAACTCTAAAGGATGCAATAAATGAGGCTATTCGCGACTGGGTGACTAATGTAGAAACCACTCATTACCTTATCGGAAGCGCGGTGGGGCCTCACCCTTATCCCATTATGGTTCGTGAATTCCAGGCAGTAATCGGCAGGGAGTCAAAGCAGCAGATGCTGGATGACTACAAACGTTTGCCAGATTACATCGTCGCCTGCGTCGGCGGCGGCTCAAACGCCATCGGAATATTCTACCCCTTCGTAGAGGACACCGGTGTCAAGCTTATCGGCGTTGAAGCGGGAGGCAGAGGGTTGGATACAACACAGCACGCCGCACCGCTGGCCGCAGGAACGCCGGGGATACTGCACGGCGCAAAATCGTATCTGTTGCAGGACAACAATGGCCAGGTGATGGAAACACACAGCATCTCGGCGGGTTTGGACTATCCTGGCGTTGGACCGGAGCACAGCTACTACAAAGACACTGGCCGCGCCGATTACCTTGCGGTGAACGACGAGCAGGCACTGGAGGGATTCAAAATGCTATGCAAGACAGAGGGCATCGTACCGGCACTGGAATCGGCACATGCCGTGTACCATGCGGCAGAACTGGCCAAAACGCTGGATAAGAATAAGATCGTCCTGGTCAATTTAAGCGGCCGCGGCGATAAAGATATGGATATAGTGATAAACGCACTGGGGAAAAAGCATGAGTAGAATAGCGGCGGTATTTGAAAAAAAAGACCATAAAGCCTTTGTTGCCTACGTAACCGTGGGCTACCCCAGTATGTGGGCAACACTTCAAGCCGTTCCGCTGCTCGCCGAGTGCGGGTGCGATATCATAGAGTTAGGTATACCATTCTCCGACCCGCTGGCCGACGGTACTACCATACAAAAGGCCAGCTTCGATGCACTACGGGATGGAGTTACTCCCAAAACATGCCTGGAGGTTGCGCACAAGCTGAGACTCAAAACCGATATCCCGCTTGTATTTATGAGCTACTACAATCCCATCTTCCACTACGGTGTGGAGGAATTCTGCGCTGATTGTGAGAAGGCGGGAGTGGATGGGCTGATAATACCCGATCTTCCGCCAGAAGAGGGAACAGAACTACAGCAGGCTACTGCGAAGCACGGCTTAGACCTTATTTACCTGCTTGCCCCAACCAGCACTGATGAGCGAATCAAGCTGATAGCCGAAAAATCCAGCGGATTCATCTATCTAGTGTCGGTTACAGGCGTTACGGGTGCCAGAGCCGATCTCCCCCAGAAACTGAGTTCATTTGTTGCACGAGTTAAACAAGCCACCGATAAACCTCTCTGTGTCGGCTTTGGTATATCCACTCCGGAGCAGGCAACACAGGTAGCACAGGTCGCCAACGGGGTAATCGTCGGCAGTCATATAATACAGCGGCTGTAATCTGGCCTTTCACTTGACTCATTACGAAAGTTCGCCAAGGAGCTAAGGTCCGCCCTGGACAATACGTAAGTTATTAATGAAATTCGCACGGATATAGTTAGCATTCTTGGCCCGGGATACGCTTGTAAATCTGCCTCAAAAGAAGTAAAATTTGGGCAGTGCTAAAATAACGTTTCAATGTTAGACTGATCCGCTTCCAGGATAGCTACGCCAATAGGGAGATAGGTATGGATAATATCGGCATCGTAAAACCGATCAATATCGAAGACGAAATGCGCAAATCGTATTTGGATTACGCCATGAGCGTAATCGTATCGCGAGCCCTTCCCGACGTACGGGACGGCCTTAAACCCGTACAACGCCGCATTTTGCACGCCATGAACGAAATGGGGCTTTCCCACACCAGTTCCTATAAAAAAAGTGCCAGAATAGTGGGTGAGGTACTTGGTAAATTTCACCCCCACGGCGATCAGTCCATTTACGATGCCATGGTACGGCTTGCACAGAATTTCTCCATGAGATACATGTTGGTCGATGGCCAAGGCAACTTCGGCAGCATGGATAACGACCCGGCAGCAGCGATGAGATACACGGAGGCACGGCTCGGTGCAATAGCTGGGGAGATGCTGGTCGATATTGAAAAAGACACCGTCGATTTCAGCCCCAACTTCGACGATTCACTTAACGAGCCCACCGTTCTGCCATCAAGAACACCAAATCTATTGCTGAATGGCGGATCGGGAATTGCTGTGGGCATGGCCACCGCTATACCCCCACACAACTTGACGGAGCTGTGCGAGGGCATAGCCTTTCTTATAGAGAACCCTAACGCCACCATCGAGGATCTCACCGAGTACATTAAGGGTCCCGACTTTCCCACCGGCGGCATCATCCTGGGCACAGAGGGAATCAACAACGCCTATACAATGGGCCACGGCCGTATCGTGGTCAGGGCCAGAACCCAGATCGAGGAGATGGCAAGGACGGGAAGATTTTTAATAGCTGTTACCGAACTGCCCTACCAGACCAATAAGGCGTCGCTCATCGAGCGAATCGCCGAACTGGTCAAAGACAAGAAGCTGACAGGAATAAGCGATTTGCGCGATGAGTCGGATCGGCAGGGTATGCGCATCGTCATCGAGCTAAAGAAAGAGGCCCAGCCTCAGATGGTACTCAATCGCCTGTACAAATTTACCACAATGCAGTCAGCGTTTTATGCCAATATGCTAGCGCTGGTGGGCGGACAGCCGCGTATACTTAGCCTGAAATCAGCGCTGCAGCAATACATCAAGTTCCGCCACGAAGTGATCGTCAGGCGTTCGCAGTTCGATCTGCAAAAGGCACTGGACCGGGCGCACATCCTGGAGGGATTGAAAATTGCACTTGATCATTTGAACGAGATCATTGCCGCCATCAGGGGTTCGGCCAACGTAGAAGAGGCCAGAAGCAACCTAATGTCCCACTTCTTTTTATCTCAACCCCAAGCACAGGCCATTCTTGATATGCAACTGCGCCGTCTGGCGGCCCTTGAGCGGAAGAAGATCAACGACGAGTACAATGAGTTACTGGAGAAAATCGCTTATCTCGAAGATTTGTTGAAAAACCCGCAGAAGATATACTTCCTCATCAAAGACGATATTATTGAGCTTAAGGACAAGTTTGGTGATAAGCGTCGCACCGAGATCAACCAAGAAGAAGCCAAGGACTTCCACATCGAAGACTTGATACCGCATCAAATGATGGTGGTTTCCTTGAGCAACCGCGGATATATCAAGCGAGTGGCCAGCGACACCTACAAACTGCAGCACAGAGGAGGCAGGGGCATCACCGGCCAGACCACCCGAGAGACGGATGTTATTAATCACATGCTGGTAACCGATACCCACGATAGCCTGCTGTTTTTCACCAATAAGGGCAAGGCGTTTCATCTCAAATGCTACCAGGTAAGTCAGGACTCATCTAGGACCTCAAGGGGCGTTCCCGTCATCAACATTATATCCATCGATCAGTCGGAAAAAGTTACCGCGCTGTTATCGGTAGCAAACTGGCAGGAACACGAATTCCTGATTATATCCACCAAAAAAGGCCAAATCAAACGAATGAATTTAAGCAACTTCGCCGCTGTTAGAAGCAACGGCCTAATTGCCATGGACCTAAAGCTTGGCGATGAGCTCATTTCTGCGGATCTGGCCAATGCGACCGACGAGGTGATACTGGCTACAAAAAACGCCAGGTCTATACGCTTTACCGTCCCCGCAGTTCCCTTAAGAACCAGAACCAGCGGTGGGGTAAGGGGAGTCAGGTTGGGTCCAGGCGACGAACTTATTGGAATGAGTATAATCAGGCCTAAAATAGTAAAAGAAGATGGGGAAGAAGAACCAGATAAATCTTTACTGGTGGTAAGTGAAAACGGATGGGGAAAACTGACTAAGATCGACAGATACAGGGTGCAGGCCAGAGGCGGCGTCGGGGTCAAGACCTTCAGGGCCACCGAAAAAACAGGCAAGCTGGTGGCGTCTCACATGGTTTTCCCTGGACAGGATGTAATGCTTATCTCCACTGGCGGAATAGTCCAGCGTGTCCCGCTGGAAGAATTATCGGTTCGCTCCAGGCTTACGCGTGGCTCAAGCATAATGAAACTAGGCAAGGGCGACAGTGTGGCCTCCATCGCCTGTGAAGAAGGAAACAAAAATCAGCCGCGCAAACAGCCCAAGGCTAAAAAGCCAGCGAAAAAAGCTAAAAAAACTAAAAAGCCAGCGTTAAAAGCAAAAAAAACTGCTAAGCCTAAGGCTAGCAAAGGGAAGAAAAAACAATAATTTTGGGCAAAGGATTATTTAAAAGCTTTTAGCCCCCCACCAAATCCTATAGAACCATTTGCTCATGGATAGTATACTAACTCTTACGCAAAATACGATTCCCATAAGACCCTAATGTAAAGGATCTTCCCATGTCGGAAACAACCAACCCAAAGCGGCACACAGATTCAGAAATTGATATCAACCTGCTGAAAAAAACTGTTGCAGGCGCCCTTGATAAAAACCGAGTGGAAATACCAATACCAACAGTTAAAAAGTTGGATCGGAAACGCACTTATCACGCGCCTAGCCTTAGACCGATTAAATACCCACGTAACTTGTCCTTCTGGCTCAAGCGACTGTACAAACTGTGGTGGGACATAAAAGAGCCTTTTGAAGTAAGATACCCGCACCAGTGGACATGGGATTCCTGTGCTCACTCAATAGTACTTACGCATATCGATCTCGAAGCTGCTAAGCAGGAGATGGAGCTGCTATTATGTGCCCAAACAGTAGATGGATTCATCCCGCATATGATATGGAACCATGAGCGGCTGCACTGGTTAGATAAGATACTGAAACGAGCGTACCCAACAAACCTCGGCTCACCCTTTTTGCAACCACCAGCGCTGGCTGAGGCCGTTGAACGCATTGCCAGCGAATACGTTTATGGCGAGATAGACAACCTCAATTTCCTGAAATGGGCGCTACCCCGGCTCAAGAAATACTACCTTTATATTCACAATAACCGTATAAGAGGCAATGACAGCCTGCCCGAAATAATAATATCTTACGAATCGAAGGACCGCAGCACCGAGTACGATACCATATACGGCGCATCCAACGCCGGATTGGCTCCTATGGGCCCCATGTCCAGTCTGTCGCACAAATACATGATAATGGGCTGGGATTTGGATAAAATCTTTGCCAGCAATCGCTTCCGCGTAAAGGATACTCTTTTCTGCTGTGTTTACGTCCAGAATCTACGGGCGTTGAGCCGCCTGTGCGATATGGCCGGTGATGATGACGGCGCGACTTTTACCACCATGGCAGATGAGGTAGAGCAAGCCATTATCAAAAAGATGTACGATGAGAAAACGGGACTTTTCTATAGCCTCGATGCCAGAAATGGTAAGGACGAGCAGTTGAAAATCAATACCATATCCTGTCTCATGCCTCTCATGCTGGACAGTATCGGCAAGAAACAGGCGGATATACTAGTCAACAACTGGCTACTCAATCCCAACGAATATTGGACCGCGTACCCCATACCGGTGGAGCCCATAAGCTCAAAATATCACAATATGCACGTCATCTGGCGTGGCCACCAAACGTGGGTATATACCAACTGGTACATAGAAAAAGGACTCAGAAAGCATGGATACAACGACGTTGCCGATGAGCTAACCAGAAGAACGTATATGCTTATACAAAAAGAGGGATTCCGTGAGTATTACTCGGCGATATCGGGCAAAGGGGAGCGCGCCATGGATTTCGGATGGTCAACGCTTATTTTGGATATGGCGGCCGACATGCAAAACCCTCAAACTTGATATGGCTTAGCCAAACAGGGTAAACTATACCGCAGATAACAATACAAGTTTTGGATAAGAAAGAAGGGATTTAAATGACATCACCCGATTTCTCACTAAAAGGGAAAGTAGCGATAGTAACCGGCGGCAGCCGAGGAATAGGCAGGGCCATAGCACTTACCTATGCCGAGGCCGGTGCCGATGTTTGCATAGCTAGCAGAACCGCTGAGGATTTAGAAAAAGTGGCTGAAGAAATCAGGGTGCTGGGAAGAAAGGCGCTGGTGGTGCCCACCAATGTTGCCCTTAAAGCCGATGTGGACAACATGGTAGAACAAACGATTAAGGAATTTAGCACCGTCGATATATTGGTAAACAACGCCGGCATGAACATCATGGTCCCTTTAATGGAACTGCGCGAGGACGGCTGGGACAAGGTGATGAACAACAACCTCAAAAGCGGCTATCTTTGCAGCCAGGCGGCCGCCACCAAGTGCATGATTGAGAAGAAGTCAGGCGTCATAATCAACGTCAGCTCCATTGCCGGGCGCTTCCCTATTTATCAGCTCGGTGCCTACAGTGTAGCCAAAGCAGGCGTGGTGATGCTTACCCGCGTGCTTTCGTGGGAACTGGCACAGCACGGCATCAGGGTGAACGGCATCGGCCCGGGACTTATTCATACTGATCTGGGCGATCCGGTCATGAACGCACCTGCGCTGGATCTGTGGGTTAAAATGGGAGTACCGATGAAGCGTATGGGCGAGCCGGAGGAGATTGTCGGCGCAGCACTGTATCTAGCCTCAGATGCATCCAGTTATATGAGCGGCCAGACCATGTATGTAGACGGCGGCGTGCCCGTATAAGCTGTTCGATAATATCTTGCGCAGCTGCCTCAACATAGCCCAACAGGTGATATCGGTATCATCCTTGTGAAATTTGTAAAATCCGTTTAAACATCCATCATATCTGCTTTTTTAATAAACCTCTCAGCGATTATCATTGTATTGCGCCTATCTCGTTTCGGACACTCTATTAGAGTTGATATAAGGCTGAGCTTCGTTATGCCTCGGTCATCCAGCCAATATTTACTTCTGAACCAAGTATTTGGTCAGTAGTGACCCCCCATAGCAAAAGAGGTGTTTAACTGCGATAATTAGTGAAATAGGCTGATTATTAGAGATTACTCATCGCAACATCGGATGCCAGTGCCCCACAATGCCACTGTTTGCCTGAAACAATGTTTGACAAGAAATCCATTGAATGGCAAATTATAAGTCCTTCCAGGAAACCGGAGTATAAAGTAAGGGAACAAGGAACTGAAACCGATTAGGGTTAAACTGAAAGGGTGTAGGGTCCTTAGGAAATTACAGGATACAAAGGTTACCTGGAGGGTTTTTTTATGGCCGTTTATTACATGCCGTTTTAAACTCTGTACCCTTACTCAAGTAAGCCTATGAACGGAAGATTACGATATTCCTCTTTAAAATCAAGCCCGTAGCCGATCACAAATTGATCCGGCACCTCAAAGCCCACGTAGTCTAGGGGTATCTCAAGCAAACGCCGCGCTTTTTTGTCCAGTAATGTGCACACCTTCAGGCTTTCGGGTTTTTTTGATTGCAGGTGATTAAGCAGGTAATTCAAGGTTATACCAGTATCTATAATGTCTTCCACCATAATCACATGCCGGCCCTCAATGTTCATAGCTATATCCTTGGTTATCCTAACCACTTCACCCTTATCGCTACTGTAAGATGTTAATGACATAAGATCCACGTTTATGGGAATACTCATATTTCGTATAAGGTCGGCCATGAAGCAAAGAACCCCTCTTAAAACCCCCACCATCAAGGGAACTTTGCCTTCATAATCTTTGGAGATATTCTTTGCCAGTGCGCGCACCCGCCGTTGTATTTGAGCGGCGGGGAATAGCACCTCGGCAACGCCGTGACCTTTGGCTTGCGCCATCGGCCCGTACCCAAACCGGGCAAGCATACGTTCAAAGTCTTTCTTGTAAAGCAGGGTTATCCTTATGCTAGGATAGAGTTGACGCAGGAGGCGTAGCTTCTTGTTTTTTGCGGTAACCGACCGCTGTTTCATGGTAGTAAGCTCTACATACAGATCGTAACGAGGCAGGTAAAAATCGGGGGTAAACATTTGGGTTACGCCGTTCTTATCCCAGTTTATGGGAAAAGCCCTAGGCTCATACACCCATTCGATGTTATAGAAATCGAGGATACCAGCAAACTCCTCCTCACTGGGATGGACGAATCTCACTTTTTTAAGCTTCGGCAATTGCTTGGGCTCCATTGGCTCTATTGCTGCCAAATCCCGCGTTTCCTTCAACCACGTTTGTTTTGCAAGCGCCAGCGACATCAAGCTAGCCATAGTTAAGACAAACTCAATCTCGTTATTAGTAAATTCCTTATTTTCTGTAAGATAAACCCTTATGCTGCCGATTGGCCTGCTGTCGGCCATAATCGGAACCCCTAATATTGAGGCAAACCCCGCCTGCAGTGTCTCCTCGCGGTACTGCAGGCGCCTGCTACGGCGCACATCTGGCACTACCATCGGTTGCTGTTTCGCTATCTCAGCAATACTCTTTTTGGCATCAAGTACGCCTTTCTTCAGATAGGATTGAGGAAGTTTCCATGAAGTACTGTGCACCAGCTTTTTGCCGGTTGAATCCAGTAGTAGTAGCGAGGCGGCCCCGTCCATGCTGCGCGCAATGCCACGGATAACAGTTGTGCTAAAATGCTCAAGCGTGCTATCTGTATCAAGTTCCGCCGTTGCACGCCGTACCAGCTTGTAGTAATCTCGTACTTTTGCGGTAGCCAAATGTTTTCCCCTTTGTTTGCATTTTAGGTTTGCTCAAGGCGCATGTCAATAATCCGTTTTTTTTGTCAAACGGGCCAAAGGGTGTTCTTGGAAGGCAGCAGATTAATAATAATCGAAGCTGATAACGGCCTTGACGGCGTCGAAAAGGCCACAGCAGAAAACATGGGCTTAAGACGGATAGATAAGCGTCTCCGGGATATCGACAATCTTGCGGCAACAAAACGAACTAGAAAGAACGAAACCGATGCGCATATTGGTAGCACTTAGTGAGTCGTTTGTCCTGTACTCAAACGGTGCGCCACAGTAGCTTAGCTACCTATCTTCGCACTCCGTTGCCCAATCCTGCAAACCACAGTCCAAACAAGCTCCTCCATTACAATCAGGCGTTTCCTCTTCATCTATAGCCCGTTCATACTCCACCCGTAAGAAATCGACGCTAATACCCATATCTATATGCGACCACGGCAATACCTCATCAAATAAACGTTGGCGGCAAGCGTAGAAGTCAGGATCAATACCACACTCATCTAATGCCTCTTGCCATTTATCGAAATCGAAATGCTCACTCCAAGAGTCGAACCTGCAACCCGACTGCCATGCCTTATATATAGCATTTCCGACTCGCCTGTCCCCACGCGACATCAGCGCCTCAAGCAGGCTTGATTTGGGATCGTGCCAGGAAAGCTGCGTTCCCGTCTTTTTAAGTCCCCGCCTTAAGATATCATGTTTGGCTTCAAGTTGCTGCTCATCATCTTGGCCTACCCATTGAAACGGCGTGTGCGGCTTAGGTATGAAAGTGGCAACATTCACCTTCACCTGCAAGTGCTTCCCGTTCGTCCCGCGTAGACTGCGTATAGCTCTCACCATTTCTACTATAGACTCTACGTCTTTGAGAGTCTCCGTGGGCAGCCCAACCATAAAATACAGTTTAAGATTGCTCCAGCCCTTATCCAGTGTCATCTGGATAGTCTCCATCAGCACCTCATCGGACAAATGCTTGTTGATCACGTTGCGCAACCGTGAATTGCCTGCCTCCGGCGCAAAGGTAGAGCCAGTTTTCTTGCGTCCTCGTAAAGCATCGGCCAACTCCACCGAAAAAGTGTCCAGCCTTAAAGAGGGAAGGGATATGGTGAGGCGTTTTCTCTTATGGCGATCAGCCAGCGCACCAACCAATCCTTCTATTTTCGGATAATCACTGGTGCTTAAGGAGAGTAGCGAAAGTTCATCGTAGCCGCAATTATCGATAAGGTCACTGGAAGCATCAACGATCTCCTTATGCGTTCGCTGCCGCAACGGGCGGTAGACCATGCCCGCCTGGCAAAAGCGGCACCCCTGGGTGCACCCACGCTGAATCTCTATCACGGCGCGGTCATGCACCACCTGGACATACGGCACAACCTGTCTAGCCGGTAACGGAGGCAGTTTTTGCACTATGCGGCGTTTGACTTTCTGATCAACCTCATCTGACAAGGGCTCAAGGGAAGCCAAAGTTCCATCATCGTTATAACTATCCCTGTACAACGACGGAACGTAAACGCCCGATACGTGCGCCAGCTTTCTGAGCAGATCGATTCTACTACTTGCCAAGCTCGATTTCTTATGTTCGCGAAGCACATCGACAAGCTCGATAATGATTTCCTCACCCTCTCCCATTACGAAAACATCGATAAAATCCGCCATAGGCTCCGGGTTGAGAGCACAAACTCCACCGGCTATCACCAGCGGCTGCGAATCGTCCCGATCAGCAGCCAGAACTGGAATACGCGCTAGATCAAGCATATTGAGCACGTTGGTGTAGGTAAGCTCGTGGCCCAGCGAAAAACCGATTACATCAAAATCTTTTACCGGGCGCTTCGATTCCAGCGAAAAAAGCGCTATACCTTCCTTGCGCATCTCGGCTTCCATATCCACCCACGGAGCGTAAACGCGCTCCGCTAGAACATAGCGCTGCCGGTTCAAAATATCGTACAGAATGGCCAGTCCTAAGTTGGACATACCGATCTCATACGTATCCGGGAAGGCCAGTGCTATATCAATTTCAATTGCATCCCGATCTTTAATGATGCTGTTCCACTCGCCGCCCGTATAGCGCGCCGGTCTCGCCACCTTGTGTAGAATATGCTCCAGTTCGATAGATACACCGCCAAAAAATCTAGTGCAAATATATTATAGACCTAATCTCGTTTACAGGGCAAACAATGTTGACTTTTGCAAGCTATTAGTTATAGGCTTGTCTCAATGTGAGTGAAATGATCGATTTAAATGACAAACAACCAGACACACTACAAAGCCATGCACAAAAAGAAGCGAAGTATACCGCAACACTGCATAAAAAATATCTGGGCATCAGAAAACGCTACTGGATTATCGGCCTACTCATTATTGCTATTGCCCTTACCGTGATTCTTTTCATCTTCAGAGATACCTTTGCAAAACCTGAAAATTTTTCATCTTTGGGTCCGCTTGGTCTTTTCCTCATTGTCCTTGCCTCAAACGCTACCGTCATATTGCCAGTCGGCGCTGTTTTTGCCGTTATATTAGCTCCCGAGATATTCGGCATCATACCAGTGACCGCCTCTCTCATAGGTGCATCGGCGGCGGCAATCGGCGAGATTACCGGCTACATGGCCGGATACGGCAGTCAAGCCGCCATTAAAAAACGAAACTTCTACCTAAAAATTGAGCACTGGATGGAACATCGTGGATTTATCACCATCATCTTTTTCTCCGTTTTTGCGCTGGCCTTCGACGCTGCAGGACTCGCTGCCGGAGCATTTCGCTACCCCGTATGGCGGTTCATGATTGCGTGCTGGATAGGAAGATTTATCCTTTATATCAGTATGTCTTATCTTACAATGTGGGGATTCGACCTGGTAGATAACAAATTCATCATCTGGATTTTGATCGGCACAATCGCATTCGTCATAGTTGCATTCGTGGTAATAAAACAGATAAGAGAGAAAAAGGCCAGGAAAAAGGCGGCGAATGAGCACGAATAATGTTGAACCAATCAGTGGGCAACCAGAGGTTGCAAGAAAACCTCTAACCAGAAAAAGAAAAATCTTACATATCTCATTTCTTGTTGCATCTATTGCCCTTACCATCCTCCTTTTGGTCTATCTCCAGGATAGGCTCAAGCACCTCACCGAAACCTATGAAAACTACGGCTATATGGGCATTTTCCTGATGGGACTCATCGGCAGCTCCGCCCCCATCTGGCCACTGCCCGGATATGTGGCGGCGTTCATCGCAGGAGGACTGGGATGGAACCCATTTCTGATTGCGTTGGCTGCTGGAGTGGGCGAGTCCATCGGTGAGTGGGTGGGATACGTAGGCGGATTTGGTACACAGATAGCAGTTGAAAAACTGGGTTTTTATCCACGAATAGAGGCCTGGATGAAACGCCGCGGCTCAATAGTCATATTCCTCGTTTCGGCAATTCCCAACCACTTTATAAAGGCAGTGGGCGCGGCCGCCGGAGCCCTGCGCTACCCAGCATGGAAGTACTACCTCGTAACATTCTCGGGGAAATATATAAAATCGCTGGTGGCGGCACTTATCGGCGGCCTGCTATTCCCCTATTTTGAACCCCTGCTTGGTGGCAAATACTCGCTCTGGATAATTCTGCTTATCGGGATCGGAGTAGCGGCAATCGTCGGCGGCCTCATTTATTTCTTCTACTATCGCAGAAACAAAGCTAAAAACAGCGGTTCAACCGCCTCAAACGAATTTTGATTTTTCACACCGCCTGTGCTAAGATTTAACTAGTAAAAGGCGATTTTTTTTATCGGGCGCGCTTGACAAGAGCCTTTCAAACAATAAATTGGCATTATCTTCGTCATAAATTTATTCTAACAATCAAAGGTTTTGTTGAAGCGTACTTTTAGGTGCGCTTTTTGTTTGTTGAAAAGAGGTTGGGTTATGTCAAAAAGAGACTCTGCACACATAATATTGATGATCATTATGGGGCTCATTATCGGGCTGATTCTAGCCACCCTGCTCATTGTACCGCTACAGCTTTATAATCTGTCCGGCCCGTGGGACACCGTAGTGCCAGCAAGTATCTGTTTCATTTTAGGGGTAGCAGGGATAATAATTATGCTTATACGTGGCAGAGAGATATTGCAGGCGCTGTCATCCTATTTGCCCAGCGGTAACGGCATCGCTCCCAAGAAGGAATTTCAAGGCGGCAAGCATATAATACTGGATACCAGTGCCATCATCGACGGACGCATAGCAGATATCAGCCAGACCGGATTCGTACAGGGTTCGCTTATTATACCGAGGTTTGTGCTCGACGAACTGCGCCATATAGCCGATTCGGCCGACTCACTCAGGCGTAACCGTGGACGCAGGGGCTTGGAGATGCTCTCAAGGCTGCAGAAGGATTCAGATATACCAATCGAGATATCGGATGTTGACTTTGAGGATATGCAGGAAGTAGATGCCAAGCTGGTGCAACTGGGTCGAATCCTGCGCTGCCCCATACTGACAAACGACTTCAATTTGAACCACGTGGCCGAGCTTCAAGGAGTACAGGTGCTCAATATAAACGAGCTGGCCAACGCCATAAAACCGGTGGTGCTCCCCGGAGAGGAGCTCAAGGTACACGTAATTCAGGAGGGCCGCGAGCCCAGCCAGGGAGTGGGATTCCTTGACGACGGCACTATGATAGTAGTTGAGGGCGGGCGGCGTCATATAAACAGCCACTTAAATGTTATTGTAGCCAAGGTGCTGCAGACGGCGGCCGGGCGCATGATTTTCGCCAGCCTCAAGCCGGACAAGGAATAGCATATGAAACCAAAAACCGGCGCCATCATCGCCGCAGCAGGCAATAGCCAAAGAACAGGCAATTTAGATAAGTTATTTGCTCTAATTGGCAGAAAACCACTGCTTTACCACGTTTTGAGCACCTTTGAGCTATGCCCCCCTGTAGACCAAATTGTATTAGTCTTAAGCGAGGATAATCTAATGCGTGGTAGATCCCTAATTAAACGATACAGCTTCAGTAAGGTAAGTGGCGTCTGTGTTGGCGGTCAGCGGCGGCAGGACTCGGTAAAACAGGGGCTGGACCTGCTTAATAACTGCGATCTGGTAATAATTCACGACGGTGCGCGCCCGCTAGTTACCGCCTCACTCATCAAACAAGGGATAGATATTGCTAAGGAGCACGGCACGGCCGTTGCCGCGGTTCCTGTAACTAGTACTATCAAGGTTGCAGACAATGACTGTTCTGTGGTAAAAACACTTATAAGGGATAATTTGTGGGAGGTGCAAACCCCCCAAGTTTACCAGTATGATATAATAGCGCAAGCTCACAAAAATATAAGCGATGACGTAACGGACGATGCGACAATGGTCGAGCGTATAGGATATAAAGTAAAGCTCTACATAAGCAGATATGATAATATAAAAGTAACAACCATGGAGGACATTTCCCTAGCGAGGTTAATTTTAAAAACCCGGGGCAGGTAGTGCGAGTTGGTATTGGCTACGATGTTCATCCGTTAGCAGAGGGTAGCCCCCTCATCTTAGGCGGAGTTGAAATAAAGTACAATAGAGTTCTTGTCGGCTGGAGCGATGCCGATGTTCTCCTGCACTCAATTATGGATGCCCTGCTTGGAGCCGATGGCCACTCCGACATAGGCACTCACTTTCCCCCATCAGATCCCGAGTATAAAAATGCGTCCAGCACTGCACTTATGCGGAAAGTAAAAGCGATGCTGGATGAGGACAACCAGAAAATCATAAACGTGGATTCGACAGTGGTTGCCGAGGAGCCGAAACTGGCTTCCTATATAGATCAAATGAAAAAATCGATAAGCAACATCCTTGGTATAGATAAATCGCAGATAGGAATAAAAGCAACTACCACCGAGGGACTGGGCTTTATAGGACGGGGCAAAGCAATCGCAGCTTACGCCGTTGCCCTTATAGATAATAAATAACAATGATAAGAATACATAATTCGTTTACACAACAGAAGGAAGAGTTCAAACCGAGCGACCCAGTTAAGATGTATGTCTGTGGGGTTACCACCTACGGTGACTGCCACATCGGCCACGCCATGAGCTATATCGTTTTCGATACTATTCGACGTTATCTGGAATATCGTAGACACGATGTCAAGCACGTTCAGAATTTCACCGATATCGACGATAAGGTCATCGCCAACGCCAATCTGCTCGGTATCCCGGCACAGGAACTGGCAGAGAGACTGATCGATAACTTCTTTGCGGATATGGACGGTCTCAATATACAGCGTGCCCATATCTATCCCAAGGTTACCGAAGAAATTCCAGGCATGATCAATATTATAGAAAGGCTAATTGAAAAAAAACATGCCTACCAATCAGGAGGTGATGTCTATTTCAGGGTTAAATCCTTCCCTGGCTACGGCAAGCTAAGTCACCGAAGCATGGATGAAATGGTTGCCGGTGATCAGGGGCAGCATTTAAAAAATAAAGAACATCCCATGGATTTTGCGCTATGGAAATCGGCCAAGCCAGGCGAGCCGGAATGGGACAGCCCCTGGGGCAAAGGCAGGCCAGGCTGGCATATAGAGTGTACCGCCATGTCGCTCAAATATCTGGGCGAAACATTGGATATTCATGGCGGCGGCCAGGACCTGGTGTTCCCGCACCACGAAAACGAGATTGCACAATCAGAGGCTTACACCGGCATAGCGCCGTTTGCTAAGTTCTGGATGCACAACGGCCTGCTGCAATTCGAAAAAGACAAAATGAGCAAATCCATTGGAAATTTAATAACTATAAAGGAGGCGCTAAACAAATTCGGCCCTGATGCATTAAGGCTTTTCGTCCTCAGCTCCCATTACCGCAGCCCACTGACCTATACCGAGGAAAACGTGGATGCCATGAGCAGAGGCGCCCAGAGGCTGCGCCAGGCTGCGTTTAGCGATACTAACGCAACCAAAAGCGATAACTCCGTCGACGGTGAGCTGTTTAAAACCAGATTTATTGAGGCCATGGACGACGATTTCAATACCGCTCAAGCAATAGCGGTGCTTTTCGATCTGGCAAAGGAGATAAACAAAGGACAAAAAGCGCAAATGCAGGTTAACAAGGCACAAGAGGCACTTTTAGAACTTGCGGGCGTACTGGGGCTTACCCTTAAACAGAATGATATTGTCTCACTCGATGCAGTACCATTCATCGAGCTTTTAATACAGTTACGAGACAACTTGAGAAAAGCTAAGCAGTGGCAACTGGCCGACGAGGTTCGGGCCGGCCTTGCCAGTCTTGGCATAAACCTCGAAGACAAGTCCTCCAGCACCGCCTGGAAAGCTTAAAGAAGTTACCTCTTAACCTTTGTTGACTAAAGCCAATTGAAACGTTAGTATAAAAGGCTACACAAATACCTGTCTATTCTATTTTATCACTAACCGAATATTGGAGAGCAAAAGAAATGTCAATGAATAAGATTAGAAAGCGAGGCAGAAATGATCGCAGCATATATAGGTATTCCACTAGCTTTAATTGCAGGAGCATTGGTCGGGTGGTATGTTTTACCACAATTACTAGCACAACGCAAAATCCGCTCGGCCACAGATGAGTCAGAAAGATTAATTACGGAGGCCCAGACCGAACAAAAAAAGCTGATGATTGAGGCAAAAGAAGAGTCAGTTAAGGTAAGAGCCGAGGTAGAGGCCGAAAACAGGGACCGCAGACAAGAGCTTTTACGTCTTGAAAAACGCGTCTCCCAGAAAGAGGAGAACCTGGAGCGCAGAACCGATACAATCGATAAACGCGACAGTAACCTCAAAAAGAAAGAAACCGAAAACGAGGCCACCCGAGCTCACTTGGAAGAACTGAGAAAGCAGCAACGGGAGCAATTGGAAAAAGTGGCCGATTTGTCTAAGGATGCGGCCAAAGACCTACTGCTCGAGATGGTAGAGGTTGAGGCCCGCGACGATGTAAGTCGCCGCATATTCGAAACCGAGTCAAGGTTAACAATGGAGGCCGACAAGCGAGCCATGGAGGTAGTGGCAACAGCGGCGCATCGTCTTGCTGCCGACGTCGTCTCAGAATCCACCGTAAAAGCTATCCCTTTGCCATCAGATGAGATGAAGGGAAGGCTCATCGGCCGTGAGGGTCGCAATATTCGCGCCATTGAAGCCGCCACCGGCGTCGATCTTATAATCGATGACACCCCTGAAGTGGTAACTATTTCCAGCTTCGATCCTATACGCCGTGAGATCGCCAGAGTGGCGCTGCAGAAACTGGTAGTAGACGGTCGTATTCATCCCGGCCGCATCGAGGAGATCGTCAACAAGGCAAAAAGCGATGTCGATGCCACCATATACAGCGAGGGCGAGCAGGCGGCCTACAAAATAGGAATCGGCAACCTCAACCCCGAGCTAATTAAATACCTCGGCCGACTCAAATACCGTTTCAGCTACGGGCAAAACATCCTTGCGCACAGTGTTGAGGTGGGACATTTGGCCGGAATGCTTGCCGCTGAACTCGGCGCCGACGTAAACATAGCAAAAACCGGCGGCCTGCTCCACGATATCGGCAAATCCATTGATCATGAGGTCGAGGGCACACACGCCGCCATAGGAGCAGATATAGCCAAGCGACTGGGCAGAACGCCGCAGGTGGTACGTGCCATAGCCGACCACCACAACGACGAGGGCAATATAGACCTTTACGGCCTGATCGTCTCCACCGCCGACGCCATATCCTGCGCCAGACCCGGAGCCAGACGCGAGTCGATGGAGAACTACCTCAAGCGATTGGAAGCGCTCGAAAGCGTGGCCAACGGTTTCGAGGGCGTGGAAAAATCGTTCGCCATCCAGGCCGGGCGAGAGGTGCGGATACTGGTCAAACCGGATGAGATAGACGATTTGGGTGCGCTCAGGCTTGCCCGCGACATCGTGAAGAAAATCGAAGAAAGCCTGCAATATCCGGGGCAGATCAAGGTCACCTTAATAAGAGAAACACGTGCGATAGATTACGCCAAATAGATGCGCTAGAAAGGCGTTAAAGCTTGAAGATACTAGTAGTCGGAGACGTGGTTGGCAAACCAGGCAGAGAGGCCATCCATGAACTCGTACCTGAGATACGCAAAAAGTACAAGGTAGATATGGCAATAGCCAACGGCGAAAATACCGCCGGCGGCGTTGGCATAACACAAGCAACATCCGAGGACTTACTTGGAGCAGAGATAGACGTAATAACTACGGGAAACCATGTATGGCGGCGCAAAGAGGTGATACCCTATTTGGACGGCAACGCCCCCATTATACGCCCGCTTAATTATCCGCCTGGGCTTGCCGGACGCGGATACATAACGATAGGTCAGGTCATGATTGTAAATCTGGTGGGACGAATCTTCATGCACAATTACGACTGCCCCTTCCGCGCGATGGACAAACTGCTTCAAGAACTTAAGCCGAGGCCCAAGATAATCATTGTGGATTTTCATGCCGAGGCAACATCAGAAAAGGTAGCAATGGGATGGCACCTGGACGGACGTGTGTCCGCCGTTTTGGGCACGCATACCCATGTAGGTACTGTAGATACCCGGATGCTTCCCAACGGCACCGCCTATATAACCGATATAGGAATGGTGGGACCCATGGACTCGGTAATCGGCGCCAGCAAAGAAGCGGCGCTCACGTCGTTTCTAACGGCCATGCCGTTCAACGCATCGGTGGGCAAAGGCGATGTAGTTTTCAACTCGGTCCTACTTGAGGTGGCGGAGGACACCGGTCTGGCCACTTCGATTATTCGTATCGACAAAGAAATGAAAAGGTAATGAAAGCAGACCTTCACTTGCATACGACGGCATCCGACGGCGACCTAACGGCGGCAGAGCTGGTTGAACGTGCCTACGACTCGGGCTTGAGCATCATCGCCATTACCGATCATGACTCTGTCGAGGGCGTCCCCGCCGCAATCGAAGCAGCCCGAAACTACCCGCAACTCACTGTAATACCCGGTGTGGAGATGAGCGCCGATATCCCCAATAATGAGATACATGTGCTCGGCTACTTCATGGATTGTAGTGATCAAGCGCTAAATGACGAACTTGCCAGGCGGCGCATATCAAGACAAACCCGAGCTAAAAAGATGGCCGAAAAGCTCAGAGCACTGGGATTGCCGATCGACTATGAACGCGTGCTGGAGTCGGCCGGCGATGGCACGGTGGGACGACCCCACATAGCCAAGGCCATGCTGGAAAACGGCTATATAAAAGATGTCCGCGAGGCCTTTGATCGCTATATCGGCAGAAACGGCCCCGCCTACGTGGATAGAGCAAAGATGCTACCGGAGGAGGCGATTGCGCTGGTGACAAATGCAGGCGGCCTTGCCGTGCTGGCACACCCCGCCGATATCAACGAGATAGAGAAGCTACTACCGCTATATATAGAAAACGGCCTAATTGGACTTGAGACTTACTATTACGGATACAATGAGCGGATTATCCAACGCCTGGTCGGCCTCGCACGCAAGTATGATCTGGTCACCACTGGCGGCAGCGATTACCACAACGATAACGGCGATGCTGGAGGACAGATGGCAAGCGTGCATATACCACGAAAATCCATAGAAAAACTACTATCTCTGGCCAGAGAGAGAGGACTTATATCATGATTTTAGGTTCAAAAGAAATACAAAAAATAATCCCGCACCGCTGGCCCTTTTTGCTGGTGGATAAAATCATCGAGCTTGAGGTCGGTGTTAAAGCCGTGGGGCTGAAGAACTTCACTTCAACCGAGTTTTACTTCCCCGGCCACTTCCCAGACTTCCCCGTGGTACCAGGTGTACTCCTCGCCGAGGCTCTGGCGCAGGTGGGCGCGGTGGCCTTGTTAAGCATGCCCGAGAACAAGGGCAAAATAGCTTTCTTCGCCGGTATGGATGGGTTTCGCTTTCGAAAACCGGTGTTTCCCGGTGATACGGTAACGCTTGAAGTAACGTTGGACAAACTGCGCGGCAGTATCGGCAAGGGCACCGCAAAAGCAACGTTGGGTAATACGGTTGCGGCCAACGGCGAACTCATGTTCGCCATCCAGAAAGGCGAATAGTTGAACGAAAGTCTTCATCGGAAGAATGCTTCACCATCGGCCATCAACCGGTTTTAAAATCGCGCGCATTACGTCGTTCCTGACGCCTGAAGTAAAAGCCGAATATCAAACCTGCCAACAAGCCGCCTAGGTGAGCCTGCCACGCGACTGAGGCTGACAGCGACGTCAAAATGAAAAAACCGAACATCACCGCCCACACCGGCAGCGGCGCCGGTATAGGAAACACGATCACTTTTAACTTGGGTCTCATCACCGCCAGCACACCACCCAACGCAAAAACCGCCCCCGACGCGCCTACTGCTGTATAAGGCGACAACAAGATAAAAAACAAACTACCAGCTATACCACCCAAGAAATAAACCAACAAAAATCTGGTCTGTCCGATAAGGGAGAAGACGCTGGATCCCAGGAAATAGAGCGAAATCATGTTCACAAGGAGATGTAATATGCCGGCATGCATGAACATAGTAGCGACGAGTGTCCAGGGGCGAGACCATACCCATTCGCGATTCAACGCAAATAAAACCCCAAAGTCGAAGGATAATAAAATATAGACCACCAGGTCCGCAATAAATACAACAATATTTATAACTATAATCGCCCAAATCAGGTCCAGGTTGTTGCGTCTGTAGTTACTGTATCTGCCATACACGATTTAAGTTTAACGCATAGGATGTCGCACTGCAAGTAATTCACATACGCCGATGACTACGGTCCCCACCCCACGCGATAGCTGGCGCAACTTGACGTGATACTTGCTTACAACTTAGAATGATGCCATTAATATTATATTGACATAATATATTAAAAATGTGAAGGAAGTGATAATGCTGAACAGAAGTACCTATTTCGTTAGAGAACACGCCGGAGTTATGAGATTGAACAACACCTATGACATTCTTGATCCCGAAACTCAGGAACAGATTGGCATCGCCAAAGAGAAGCGCGGTGGTTCTGCTAAAATACTGCGATTCTTAATTAGCAAAAAGAATTTACCAACGAAGATATTCGTCTATGAAGGTGATAGCTATGAAGACGAAAACAAATTGCTGTTTTACATGCAGCGGGGATTTTATCTCTTCAGATCAAAAATCAACATATATGATAGCAACGACAATCTGTTAGGCTGGTTCAAGAGTAAAGTATTCACACTCGCCGGCGCATTTACCGTCTACGACGCAGCAGATAATCAGGTTGCCAGGATAAAAGGAGACAGGAAAGGATGGAACTACGTTTTCCTCGATAATCTGGAGAGCGAAATAGGTACCGTTACCAAGAAATGGGCTGGAGTCGGCAAAGAACTGTTTAGCACGGCAGACAACTACATAATCAACTTGAACCACAAGTCTGCCCCCGATAAAACTATTTTGCTGCTGGCCGCAGGTCTGGCAATTGACACTGTCTACAAGGACAGATAGTTATACTAAAGCACTTTATATGGGGCTCTCATTGACAGGGAGCCCTCTCTGCACCCTCAAGTTTTCTGCAAATTTATACCCCAACATACGTTCGAAATGGTATTGCCCAATCGTAAGCATCAGTGGATAAACATCCCTGTATTGTCTGAGGGGGTATAAAAAGAGCACACTTAAACTTGTTATGTTAGTCTAGGTGCGCTCTTTCCATCTTTTAGATATTAATATCTGGTCTGTGCGGTTTTACTGTAGCAATCACTGCAATAAACCGGCCTGCCATTACGCGGCTCAAATGGCACTTGAGTATCCTTGTTGCATGTTGCACATACTGCGGGATACATCTGGCGTCGTCCGCCACCATAACTGCCACCATAACTGCCACCGCTACGCTGTGTTTTTCTTGCTTGGCGACAAGATGGACAGCGCTTTGGCTCGTTCTCGAAGCCTTTGCTTTGATAGAACTCCTGCTCAGCGACTTCGAATGTGAAATCACTCGCACAATCCACACAGGTCAGGGTTTTGTCCTCAAAACTCATCGGATGTCCTCCTCTCTAATTATTCTGGTTAGAGTTTGGGGCATCCAATACTTAAGAAAATCTTTGGGGATTTAACGAAGCAAGTAATTACCTAAACTAAAACTAGACTTCTATTGTACCACACATACATGTTATCAGCAACCAAGTACAAATCGTATTCAGTAATACGGCTATTCCACTTCTCCTTGCCAGCCTTGCCTGCAGTGGTATAATGCTGGCATAGATTGGGGGATGTAAACTGTGGCGTGCCCTGTTTGTGACGGAGAAGGTAATCTTGTTTGCCCACAATGTCGTGGTTCAGGGCAAGTAGAAATGCATAGGAACGTTATCTCGCAATCATCATTAGGAGATTGTCCAACTTGTAGTGGTACAGGCTCTTTTATATGCCTCAATGATTGTGCCTGTAAGCTATGATACTTTGATACGCCATCAAGCCATCCTCAAACTCACCTTCGAAGTTGATAAACGAATTTTAACTCCCTAATTCATCGCTTTCTCGCTAACACATTAAGCCACAATTCATTCGGCCTGTCTTTTCGTACACTCTGTGTGGTCCACATCCGAATAATGTCGAGTGTGGGGGCTGTAAGCAGTAGATTGACCAAAGATTTCTCACTATAATAGCTGAAAAACCTTTCATCTTTAACGGTTTCCCCATCATCATGCTTAAATGATGCAAATATAACTCCGTCGAGGACCAAGGCCTTAGATATCTTTGACATTATCGTGGGCATTCTAATTTTTTGTATATGCAGTAATGACGCACAAGCCCAAATACCATTAAATTGGCTTTGGAAATCCAGGTCCTCAAAATCGAGTTTCATCACCTTTATTCCAAGTAACTTACTGCTGAGGGAGACCATTTTGTCGGATGCATCAAATGCTGTAACGTTATACCCCTGATGCATGAAATATAGGCTATCACGCCCAGAGCCACATCCAGCATCTAGGATATTGGATTTGGCAGGAAGTGTTGCTAGAAATGGCTCGTAGAGTTTGCTCATATCCAGGTTATAAGTGGCCTCGAAGTACTCGTCTCCGTGGGTATCATAATACTCTATTGTATTGTTGTCGTTATTCATCTTATTACTTGCCAAGATTCCTTATGAATGTGTGATAAAACCGATCTGTTCTAGAATTATAACCTCTAACTTTTTCCCACGTATATTTGATCACAATTTTCGCATCTTCATAGTCATGAAGCACCTTTTCTTTCCTTGCTTTTACTGTTTGTCCAAGATGTTTGCGAATACTGGCGCTTAATGGATGGTTGCTCCATATCAAGTCTTCGTTCCTGTTAATAAGATACCGTATGTCCTCTCCAGCTGATTTCTTCATGATTTTTTGGCGTAATACCTGCACTCAGCGTTGACACTTCTTTTCTCGCATTACTATAATACTTTTGTGGGCGGGAGTAACTCAGTTGGTAGAGTACCTGCTTCCCAAGCAGGCTGTCGCGAGTTCGAGTCTCGTCTCCCGCTCCACGAAGCTAGACAAAAGCTCCTTGACAGCCTGCATATGATGGAAGTATTAATACAACACGAAGCTAGTGTAGGCAACCTGCACCAGGCGGGCTCCCCAGAATCGCTATGGTACAACAGAATAGTTGGCAATGGGCTTTGGACGGCTTTAAGTACGAACTTGAGCTGAAAGTAAAACCTAAAACAATGAATACATCACATCTAGCTATATTACTCTGTGCTCTTTGAACCCACTCTCTATCAGGATACGGCTCACTTAAAGAAAAATCATTCATAGAAAAGGGGGAGTCTTGATGTCTAGCCTGATGAATGAAATCACCCTTGAGGCTCAAATCGTGATCGTAATCGAAACAAAGAAATATTTTGGGTCTTGCCATCCAACCGCCTTGTAACATTTGATAATGATTCTAGCTGTGCCATACTACTACATAATTTAAAGCTATTCAATGGTTCATTTTATGACAATCAAACAAACGATCCCTTTTGGTGAAATAATTCTTACTTTTATACAAACTCGATAAGAATTTGACATTATGGCTATTTTGAAAACCCATCTCCGAAAAACACACTCATAAACCTCGCGTATAATAGACGTTATACGCTACCGCACTTGACAAACCTGTTATGAAAGAGTATTTTGTTCCACATATTGCTTATCGAATGCGATAATATACTTATCGTGTATCGATATTTATAACAGAATACGCAATCACGATAAGGGCAAACCCCAAGAAATTGGGAGACGCAAAGTTATGGGTCTAAAGCTAACGGTTATTAGCAATGACTGCCAGGCTGCCGAAGACGAGCAGCATCGGATATATAACGCCTTTCCTTCAACAGAAAGATGTTTTGTTATTCCGGAGGCCGCTGGAATATATGGCGGTGAAGTTGCTCTTTTACTATTTGTGCGATGATAAAAACACAGCAAAGGGGGTCTCGAAATGGAATATAGCATTGAGGGAAATCCAGACTACGGACAGTTGACCGTGCAACTCACTGAGGGGGAGAAGTTCTTTGCCGAAGGAGGGGCGATGGCATGGATGAGTAATGAGGTGGAGCTTAAGGGGCGAATGCTAGGTGGATTCTTTAAAGCATTGTGGAGGAAAATGGTTGCAGGAGAATCACTGTTCGTGAGTGAATACCAGCACCCGAGCGGCGGCAGCGTAACTCTTACACCATCTGTGCCAGGTACTGTACTTCAACGGACTTTGAATGATGAGTCGTTTATTCTGACAGCTGGCTCTTTTATGGCATGTACTCCTGGCATCAAACTGAAGACGCGCTTCGGTGGTTGGAAAGCATTCTTTTCTCGAGAAGGTGCCTTCGTTATCGAGTGCAGCGGGACTGGCGAACTTTTCTACAACTCTTTTGGCGCGGTATTGGAAAAGGATGTGGACGGATCTTTAACAGTAGATAACGGCCATGTGGTCGCCTGGGAGCCCGGGTTGGATTATAAGATTAAGAAAATGGGTAGTCTAAAAACTACATTGTTTTCTGGAGAGGGTTTGGTCATGGAGTTTTCAGGATCAGGCAAGATTTATCTCCAAACACGGACTTTGAATGGATTATCAAAATGGTTAACGCCGTTCAGTACACCATAATGTAACTAGTAATACAGGAGGTAGATGGTAATGGAGATTCAGATTTTAGGAGCAGGAGCATTTAGTTCGGCACTTGTTAAGCTTAAACCAGGAGAGCAGTTGGTTTCGGAGGCAGGGGCATTCTTTCGTGGTTCAAGCAATGTAGATATAGATGTTTCAACATACGCAAAAAGTAAGAAAAGTGGAGGTCTGTCAGCCGGTCTTAAAAGGGCGCTAGCACAGGAGTCCTTCTTTCTCTCCAAATATACCTGTAATGATGCGAATGATGGAGAGGTCGGTTTGGCTCCTAAGATGCAGGGTGAAATAGCAGTCATCGATTGTGATGGTTCAAGCGGCTGGTTGTGCACCGGGGGTAGCTACCTGGCTTCGACATCTGGACTAGAGATTGACACGCAGTTCCAAGGGCTCAAGGGATTTCTTACCGGTGAAAGTTTGTCCTTTATTTCAGTTACGGGTCAAGGGCAGCTCCTGGTTAACGCTTTCGGACACATCAACCAGATTGAGGTGGACGGTGCTTTGACAGTTGATACAGGCCATGTGGTTGCTTTTCAGGATACCCTTGATTACAAATTGGGCAAAGCAGCCTCAAGTTGGCTTCACTCGTTTCTCACTAGTGAAAGAGTCGTTCTAAAGTTTAAAGGAACCGGGAAGATATATTTACAGGGTTACAATCCTGACGAATTTGGGCATAGCCTGGGTCCATTATTGCCATACAGGAAATAAACACAGCCTATTACTGTTATATAGGAGGAAATAGAATGCAATACGAAATCAAGAGTCGCCCCAGCTATAGCGTAGTAGAAGTTCAACTGGAACCGGGAGAGCAGATAGTAACTGAATCTGGAGCGATGGCGTGGATGAACAATAATATGAGGGTTTCTACTTCTACGCGTGGAGGGTTTTTCCGGGGATTGAAGAGAAAAATGCTTACCAAGGAAAGCTTCTTCCAAAACACATATGAAGCAGAAAGTGGAACTGGCCTACTCGGACTTGTCCCTGGGCAACCGGGTGATATAGTTGCCTACGAAATGAATGGATCTGAGCTGGTACTAGAGAAAAATGCCTACTTGGCTTCCAGCCCAGGTATCGAATGTGATGCGAAATTTGATGGTTTTCGTGGACTTTTCAATGAGGGCATGTTTGTCCTTCGCACAAAAGGCACAGGCACACTGTTTTTCAATGCCTACGGAGATATCGAGGAAGTTCAAGTCAACGGCTCATACATCGTTGACAACGGACATGCAGTGGCCTGGGAACCGAGTCTGGAATATAAAATAACAAAAGCACGCAAAATCAGATCATTTCTATTCTCTGATCAACTTCTATTACGTTTCGAGGGTCAGGGGAAATTATGGGTTCAGTCACGAAACCCAAGCTCACTAGCCAACTGGGTATACCCTTTCCGGCTAAAACAACCAAAGGAGAAGAATTCAGGGTCTGGAATTGGAGGGTTTGGAGCCAGAATAGGTAGAAATTAAAAGATCATTCGATTAAAAAGGAGGCAAGGGGTTCCCGCCTTTTATCACCCGTACTTCCCAAGCAGGCTGTCGCGAGTTCGAGTCTCGTCTCCCGCTCCAGATTTCCGCTTAATCGATTTGCTTGATAGTCATAGTATCCCCTCTCCACCCCGAAGTTAGCCACGTAGAGAAATGGAGTCAGGACTAAAATCGGCCAATGGTGCCTAATCAAGTTTTCGGATTCGAGGAGCAAAGATCATGGCCGATATAGTAATTAGGATAAGCGTTATGGCTAAGCTACCAACAGCCCATTGTACACCTACCTCTTCTGATAACAGTGCGGCGCCTAATACGCCTAGACTGGAAAATGAAAAATTCATTGTGTAGACGCTCATCACGCGACCACGGTACTTGCCTTCCGTATGACTCATTACCAGTGAGTTGCTAAGTGTCATCCGTATTGCCTGCCCCAGTCCATATATGAACATTGCAGCGAGGGAAAGAGCCCAAAAAGTCGAAAAAGAGAAAACAACCAAAGCCACGGCTAAAACCAAAGAGCCTACTAACATTAAAGGCCCCCTTTTCTTGTTAGGTAAAGAGGCCAAAGTAACGGAGCCGAGGATAGCACCTGCACCGGAAACGCTCATTAATATACCCATACCTTTTGCACCCACCTTCAGAATCTCGTCAACAAAAACAGGCATCAGGCTTTGGAGAGGCATCGACAGCGTCATTGAGAGTAGGACAAATACTACAATGAATAAAATGATTTTCTTCCGCCCAATGTAGCGGAACCCCTCGCCTATGTTAGCGAGCATATTTACACTGCTTATAATTACCTTATTGGTGTACGGTATGAAGGCAATTAAGATGATAGCAATGACGGACATGGTTGCCATCGTATAATAAACAACATCAAAGTCGTAAGCGGCAATAACGAAACCAGCTACTGCCGGAGCGCAAAGCCGCAATAGGTTCATCGCCAAGGTATTAAGGGCTATGGCGTTCATTAAATTCTGTTCACCGACTATCTCGGGAACGATCGATTGGCGCGATGGCATCATGATTCCTGCTATTGTTCCCTCTAATACAGCCGCGACTATCAGTACCCACCATGAACCTGTACGCTCTGCGCTGACGTATCCCGTGGTAAGACTGACGGCGACACCGAGAAAAACGACCGCTATACTTACTTGGCAAAACATTATGATCTTTTTCTTCTGCACCCGGTCAGCCATAGCCCCCCCAAGGAGGGATGTAAAAAGTACAGGTAAGATATGGGCCATATTTACAACGCCCAAAAGGGTATAAGAACCTGTCAGCTGATAAATGAGGTAGGAACGGGTTATATTCTGCATGTTTAACGCCGCCCGCTGCGCCAGCAGAGCGCCGTAGAAGCGTCGAAAAACGGGATTTCTTAAAGAGTGAAATGTCTTTATCATGGGCTATTCATTCAATCCTTGGAATTGCCTATTTCTTTTTTCGTATACCGAAGAATACCATGTTCTGCGAATGTAAATCTACGCTAGCTTAAGAATGCTAAGAACCCGTCAACAGTTTAGGAAAGTTCCATTTCTTCCTCTTTCGCAAAATGCGCCCTATAGTGTAAAATAGTTATTTGCTTATACTTTTTTGATGTACGCATGCGCAATGTACGAAAGGAGTCTTACATAAATGTTCGAGAAGATACTGGTCTGCCTGGACGGTTCCGAGCTTTCCCAACAGATTATCCCCTTTGTTGTCGAGCAGGCTAAGAAATTTAATAGCAAAGTCATTTTATTTCAAGCAATCCCCACTCCAAGCTCCGTATCCTCGGCGACAGGATCGGTTTCTGGCCCGGCGCTCAAAGAGCAAATAAACGCTCAAGAGCATAAGGCTCAAGACAACCTGTCAGGTGTTGCCCTGAAACTGGGTGATGCCGGCTTGGAAGTTGAATGTACCACACTAAAAGGATTACCGGGCCATTCCATTGTTGAGTACGCCCACGAAAACGAGGTATCGCTTATAGCCATCGCTACACATGGCCACAGCGGCATTAAACGGGCTGTGGTGGGAAGCGTTGCCGACTATGTTATCAGGCAGTCGCATCTGCCTGTGCTGGTGATAAAGCCTAAGCAGGCGTAGCAGGTAAAATCAGTCATTCGCCCGACAGACTAAGAATCTTTTTACCAGCCTTTCCTTCAGCTGACCAGTCAGACCGCAACATAAATATACATATAAAGGACCGCAGTCGTACTGTGGACGGCGAATGCAGGGCATCCCGCTAAAAAGTGACTGGCAACTGCCGCATCATCTCGCCGCTTCTTTAGCCGCTTATACATCTCGTCCACCGAATGCCTCTTGAAGATACTTACCACTAATGACTTCAATACGTTGATTAGTTGCCCAACAAGCGAATCAGAATGTACAATGATAACGGGAAAAGGTATAAGGCCTGCCTTATGATCGATCTGGACAAACATGGTATAGGTCACCTAAAAGTAAAGCCGATTCATTCGTGGAACGACGATGATTTCGACAAGCTGTTTAATGCCATCGCCAACGAGCAGGCGGCACCTGTGGTAGACCTGCCTTTCATCGAGGAAAATATAAAGGCGCTGCTGGCTGCTTCAAGCTGCCGCCAATGTGGCAACTGCTGCAAAACGGGAATATCGGACAATGAAGACGCATCGGTGATAGTAAACAAAGAAGAAGTCGAGGCGATTGCAAAAGAGTCCAACGCCACATTTAAGGAATTAATCGGTAAACTAACGCTGCACGCAACAACAAAGGATGCCTGGTGTTTCCCGCTACCCTGTATGTTTTACCAAGACGGACAATGCCAGATATACAACGCAAGACCAAAGGTCTGCCGCACTTACCCGCTAACCGGTGTTGCCCACGAAGATATAAGCTATATCGCCATCAATCTGGGATGCGATTATGGAAGGGACATATACAAGCGCCTTCTGAAGGGTGGATAAAATACCCCATTTCGAAAAATCGTTTTCTGGCGCCGGTAATAGCGGTTTTGCCCAATAACAATATCAGTAAAGTAACTTAACAGTTTCTGTCAATGTTTTTGTATTGAATCCAAAGATATCTTGACAAAGTAATTTATGCATGTTAGACTGGGCACCCAGCTACGTTGTAGACAGGAGTTAACAAATCAATATAGAATCGGGTTCCTTTTAGTAATATGAAAGCCAGCACTAACAACAACCATAACAAAGAAGATTACGAAGTTGGTAAATATATCATATCGGTTGCTGAAAGGCTTACGGGGGCTCATGCGCATCATATAAGGAGGCTCTCCAGGGCCGGGCTTTTAAATCCGGAAAGGACCGATGCCGGACAAAGACTGTTTTCCGATGCCGATATCGACATTATAAAAGAAGTGTCCGAACTGGAAATCGAGGGAATTAACTTACCCGGTGTAAAGGCTATCTTGGAGATGAGGCGAGGGCAGAGAAGCTAAGTCCGTAAGATACCTGCACAGGGCATAGTTAGCAGCAAAACAGAAGAAGCGCGCTGCCTTTAATAAAAGGGCTCACTAAGAAGCAATATGGGACTTTACTTTAATAAGTTTCAACTGAGCTCTTTTTGTCCCCTTTATTTAGGACGTTTATCAAGGAATAGTATTTATGGGAGCAAGACAATGCTGAAATGGAAAGACAAGAACTGCTCCAGGTGCAGTGGAATTGTATATCTGGAGAAAGATATTTATGGCTGGTACGAGCAGTGCCTGCAGTGCGGATACTCGCGTGATCTTGACACCCTTTATGTAGAGGAATTAATCGCTTCCCAAAAGGATTTTAAGAACAAGCTTCACCCCAGCTATATAACTGCAAGAAGAAACGAACAGGAATAAACATACCTGCTGATATTTGCAGTGGGTAGTTCCCCGTTGTTCTAATGAACAAAAGAACTCATTAGTCGAACTTTGGTTAGATTTAAGCTAGCGTGTTCGTGCGAGTTCTTTCTGTATTTCAGGCAAGTTACTTACCAGCTATAGTACGTCGTGTACACCATCGCGGGTAAGGATATCTATTAAATATCCGCAGCCACTACTGTATGGCACGCACCAGCCCTAGCAGTAATAGCCACACGCCCTAACCCGCCCAGAGCGGTATTATTTGAGCGTTATGCATATAAACATACCAACAAATCGGAATAAGTGGCCTCTCCTGCGTCCAGTGGCTCACAGAAATCACGCCAATACGACAAGCAGGTGCCGGAACAGTAAATACTAAACACGAAGTACAGCGGCCTGACTCCTTGTCAGTTGTGCCACAAAGAAAAAAGAGAAGAGTTCTGCTGTGACCGCACAAACACAAAAACGTGGGAGAAATGGAGTAGAAGCCGGCAGTTCGGCAAATTGGTTGATTCCTTCAAATCATGCCAAGGCCTTGAACGCGACAGAGAATTCATTCTTGAACACGATGCTGAACAATTTATACACGATGAATATGATATTGAGCTTATGCTCAAACAAATGCCTGAACAATTCAATGCAGTGTGCTCCATAAGTCACTATTGTATAGCGGTTACCGTGATGACAAAAAACGAGAATGAATAAGCCCCTTTAAAAGCCAAACAGGAGCCAGTAGGTTTGTTGTAGATCACGTTTATGTTCACGATGCAATAGAACCATGTACGTAACTGGGCAATCCATCGGTATGAAGAGATCTATTTCACGCTCATAAAGTGTCTACCATTCGCACGGCTTGCAGGGTTAAACGTCTCCGATGCCGTGTTACCCGGTTTCATATCACTCTTCCCCTTAATTAGGTGCTGAGGGCTTCTTCTGCCGAGGTTGTCAGGGCCAGTCATAGCTGTAAGGGCTATATTGGGGCAGGTTGAGCCACTTATTCAGCCTCCCAGGGATCGCCTTTGTAGAAATTCCACATAAAACACGTCGTGCAACCGCATAAAATCGTCCCTCAGGCGATCACATGAAAAAATTACGGCTTTTTTCTGCATCGGTTTTTTCCGTGGACATGTACCATATCACCATATCTCTTCCATTAAACAGCAGTTATGATACCGCCTTGGCTATAATGATGCCTATGCCCATCAGCAGGGGAGTCAGCAGAACCACCATCACGTTTACGGAAAGTGACGGCAGCAGTTTGGCAGTATTACTGTTGTATTTCAGCACTCCCCTCATCGCCTTGATACCCAGGGGTAGGGTGGTCAGTCCCAAAAGAGCCAGCCAGGAAACACCGCCAACGGTAACAGATATCAGCAGTACAACATAGGCTGCAGCGGTGATAAGACAGTAGACAACGGCGGATTTACTTCTGCCAATAACAATTGGCAGATGCTTTCTGTTGTTAATCAAGTCGGCCTCCACATCAGGAAACTCGTTAAGTAATAACAGGTTGGCGACAAGTAGACCTACAACCACCGAGGCATATATCCCTTCAGTGCCGTAACCACCCGTTTGAGTAAAATACGTACCCAGCGTTATCAGCCCAAATCCCAAACCGGCGCCTAGCATTTCAGTCAGTATGGGGATTTTGGTAATGTACGGTGTATAAGCATATATAAGGACCAGCCCACCCAGACCGATCGGCAGTATCGTCCAACTATACTGAATGAAAAAGTATACGCCGATGCAGAAAACGGCCGCCATGGTTGCCAGCCCAAAAATCAAGGCCTTCTTCGCATCTAACAGCCCCGATACCAAAACCGAGCTTCCGCCGGAAAAAGGCGTTTTTTCTGTATGAAAATCTATCCCGCTCTTGTAATCAAAGTAGGTATTGAGGATGTTAACGCTCCCGTGCGCCAGCAGCGCACCTATCAACGCCAGCACCAGATTTGTAACATTGATTGTACCCAATACAGAGTACGAGGCAGCAACCCCTGCAAGCACACACACCGGCGGCAACAGCATATAGTTGGGGCGGATTAGTATCAGGTAGATTCTAGCGGAATTCATTCTGTCTCCTTTTCTATAATGCGATTTATTATCACTTGACCCAATTTGGAACAACTATTTCTATGGTAACTAAACTTTGCCCAAACCCAGTCTAGGCAGACTGCTCATACGAAAATTATCCCAAGCAAGAAACGTCTTCGCCATTTCGGCAAGCGTATCACCGAACTCCTGCATATGCTCAAGCTGTTCCTTGTAGAATGCGGCTTCCTCGGTCAACTCGAAGGCATCGAGATTGCCGATAGCGGCGAGGCCATCCGTAACGCTATCCATTGTATGGTCCACTTCCTTTTTATCGCGTTCTGTAAGGATCCCCCGCATCACCTTCCAGAAGTTTGTTTCCGCCTCGTAGTAATCCCTGCGATCGCCCCGCTTGTTGAGGCGCCTTATCAGCCCCCACCTTTCCATGATACGGACATTAATACTAACGTTACCCTTGCTTGTCTCGAGTTGTTCGGCGATCTGGCTTAAAGACAGAGGATCCCGGTTTAAGTAGATCAATCCGTAAATCTGTCCGGTGATTTTATTAAACCCCGCAAATGAGCTGAGCCGCCCCAGTCCCTGAATTATGTCCTCTCTGATTTTCAGCAGTTCGTCTTGCACATCACTCATTCTATCTTCCTGCGTTTAATTTGTTCTAAACGTACCATACAATATTGCATTCTAATCATATCGCACTCTCACGCTATGTATCAATACGTATTTACACCTATTTAACGTCTTATCATTATGCAATAAATCAATAATATATGCGCAAGAGAGCTGAAATTTCGTATGGGCGCGCTCAGATAATATATTACAGCAGCCTAAGTGATTAGTAATGGTAATGGTGTTAGGGGGAGTTATTGTCTGGCAGTTACTGAAGTATGACCTCAAAATGGGCGTTTCATTTTCCACAGCCAGCTTTCTGGCCGTATACTCGGGCATCATCTACAAGAGCCGCTACTCAAGCCCAGATTTTATCCTGCCTTTAAAAGAACCTCCCTTGTCTATATCGATCGTAATACCGGGATGAGCGATTATCTTTTACGGGTTATCAACCGTTGGTGGCACCCCGACCATACCCATAACACGGAAGGAGCCCCCCACCCAAACAAAAGGGGGCTCCACGAGTAAAAAAGAGCCCCCCTTAAATCACCAGGTCTATTCCCCTGCTATGTTCTCTATAACTTCCTCGCCTTTAAGCATACTGATAACGTTTATCAGCCTCGACTTGTCGGGAATGATTATCTTGGAGTTTTTCTCAAGCGCCGCCCGCGTCACATCCAACTGTTTCAGCGTCTGCGCATTGCCTATAAAGTATTTCTCGGCGGCAACGGACACATCCTCAACAGCCTTCGCTTCTCCCTCAGCAATCAGTATCGCCGACTGTTTTTCGCCTTCGGCTATCAGTATGTTTTGCTGCTTGTTACCTTCGGCAACCAGTATGGCGTTTTGCTTATCGCCCTCGGCCTCAAGTATCTGCTTGTCGCGGTAGGCCTCGGCTGACAGAATAACCGCCCTCTTTTCGCGCTCGGCCTTCATCTGCTTACTCATAGCATCGGCGATATCGGCCGGCGGCTCGATCTCTTTCACCTCAACGCGGGTAACCTTAACGCCCCACTTGTCGGTGGCCTCATCCAATATCTCTCTTAACGCAGTGTTGATCACCTCTCTGGAACTCAGTGTGTTATCCAGAATCATATCGCCTATCAGGTTTCTCAAACTGGTCTGCGCCAGCTTGCTCACCGCCAAATGAAAGTTGGCCACCTCGTAGCGTACGGCGCGGGCGTCGGTTACATAGTAGTAGACCACCGCGTCAACGGTAACGGTTACATTATCTTTGGTGATAACGGGCTGCGGCGCAATATCCAGCACCGTCTCGCGCATATCTATACGCGCAGATATGTTATCGATGAACGGCACGAGGAATTTAAGGCCGGGGTCCAGTGTCTCCTTGTACCTTCCGAAACGCTCGATGATAACCTTTTCCGCCTGGCGCACCACGGTGACCGATTTGGCCAGCGACACAACTGCCAGCACAAACAAAATAACAACAACGACTAGAACAGCAACCATTTAATTGCCTCCTTTATATTTTTTAACTGTAAGAAAGTATTTGCTTATTTCTACTACCTTCACCTCCTCGCCCTCAGGAATATCCTCATCGGACCTGGCACGCCAGTCTTCATACCGGCCAGGGGCATGAAACACGCGCACCTTCCCGTCCGGCTTTCCTTCGTCATACCGTGCTATCGCCTTTAGCGCCAGGCCCTTTTTGCCGATATATGAAAGTTGGCCACGGTGCGGCATGGTGATCAATATGACTGTCAGCGCCACAACTGCCAGCAAAACCGTAATAAAAACGACAATTACAATGACTGAAACTGTTTAATTATCTCCTTTATATCTTTTA
>Ga0187833_10000340_pt1 | contig 54564 bp, 53 predicted proteins | sample ETNtaG_37_FD_167968 | JGI IMG/M metagenome (GOLD analysis project Ga0187833, IMG submission 167968) | Marine microbial and viral communities from oxygen minimum zone, Eastern Pacific Ocean - ETNP2014_SV_400_PacBio MetaG (Illumina Assembly) | ecosystem: Environmental > Aquatic > Marine > Hypoxic...
TGTGCACTCATCTTTCCACCTCCAGATTTATAAATTATATAAATTTAAGAAACTGTATTTAAACTTTATTACTTAAAATATTCCAATGGTAATAATTTTAGATATCAACAATAACTTCATAATCAATCTTCGAGTCTTTATTTAACGTTTCAAAAACAATCTCTTCTGCGTTTGTTGTTGCTATTAAATCAAGCTTTATTTTTTCAAAATCTGCTTTTGTTATTTTTCCTTTAGCTATAATTTTTTTTACTGGGATTTTTAATGACAGGTTTTTTTCGGATTTTGCTCTTCTGATGTGCTGCAATACATAAACAAAGAAATCTCCAATCTTTTCTGCTTTTTCATCAATTAAATTTAATTTTGGCCAGCTTGCAAGATGGATGCTTTTGCTTGTTTCGTGTTTTTTGAAAAAAGCATGATAAAGCTCTTCTGTTATGAAAGGGGTTATTGGAGCCATTAATTTTATTGTTGTAAGTAAAGTATGGTACAATCCATATTGCGCAGATAATCTTGCTTCTTTGCCCCTTTTTTCTGCATTATATACTCGGTCTTTTATTATTTCAAGATAATTATCGCAGAATGTATGCCAAAAGAATGTTTCAGTTGAAAGCTTTGTATGGGAATATTCATAATTCATGAAATTTTCAGTGGATTCTTTTATCAGGTTGCTTAGCTTTGATAAAATCCACCTGTCCATGACATCCAAATTCTTTGGCTTTTTTAGATTATAATCAACAAGATGCATAAAAGCGAATTTTGATGCATTCCATATCTTTGTTGTGAATTTTTGTCCAGTCACTAAATCTTTTTCCTGGAACGGCAAATCATCTCCTAATTTAGAGCCAGCTGCCCAGAACCTTAATGCATCTGCAGAATATTTTTTAAGAGTTTCTCTTGGGTCAATTATATTTCCTTTTGATTTTGACATCTTTTTTCCGTGTGGGTCAAGGGCAAATCCTGTAATCATGATATTTTCCCATGGATTTTTATTAAAATGAAGTTGACTTTTTACTAGGCTATTGAAAAGCCAAAAATTAATTATGTCATGCCCTTGTGGTCTAACATTCATAGGATATATTTTGTCATAATTTGGTGTTCCTTTGATAAGTTCTCCTGCTAACTGGGGTGTAAGTGCTGATGTAGGCCATGTATCTTGAACATCTTTTTCTGGAATAAACTTTGTACCTCCACATTCCTCACATTTTTTAATGGGTGGACTATCTTCTATAGGGTCAATTGGTAAGTCCTTTTCATCTGCTAAAACTTCTTTTCCACAATTTTCACAATACCAGAGAGGAAATGGAACACCAAAATGTCTTTGTCTCGAAATACACCAGTCCCATTGCAAACCATATATCCAATTATTTAATCTATATCTCATATGTTTTGGATACCACTTCATTTCAGCACCATTTTTTAGGAACTGATCTTTGAGGTCTAAGTATTTTATATACCACTGTTTTGAATGTAATATTTCAATAGGAGTGCTACATCTTTCGTGGACATTAACTGTATGAGTAATTGGTTTTGAGTTAACTAATAAATTCTTATTCTTTAAATCTACTATAATTTTTTCCCTGCATTGTTTTATTGTCAAACCTTTATATGTTCCTGCAAGATTTGTCATTTTTCCTTCTTTAGTAATAGATTCCCTTAAAGGTAAATTATATGCTTTATACCATTCGATGTCAGTTTGGTCTCCAAATGTACAGCACATTACCACACCTGTACCTTTCGTAGAGTCTGCTCTTTCGTCCATTAGGATAGGGACATTATGTTTAAATATAGGTACGACTGCCTTTTTACCAAAATATTTCTTATACCTTTTATCATCTGGATGGGCAAAAATAGCTACGCAACTGCTTAATAGTTCTGGCCTAGTTGTTGATATTATTAAATCCTCATTATCTACTTTAAAAATAATGGCATTAAAGGTACTAGGTAACTTACTATCTTCTAGATCTACTTGTGCAATTCCAGTCTGACATTCTGGGCACCATATTGAAGGAGCGTCTTTTCTATACACTCTACCCTTTTTGAATAAATCTATAAATGACCATTGGGATATTCTCCTACAATGAGTGTTTATCGTAGAATAAAATAGTGAAAAATCACAACTAATTCCAATATTTTTCCAGTCTTGGATGAAACTAGGCCTTATTTTATTTAATGTACTTAAACATAAATCTATGAACTCGGATCTTTTCATCTTAACAGAATGGACATTATTTAATTTTTCAACAAGCCTCTCTGTTGCAAGACCATTATCATCAGTCCCGAATGGATAAAAAACATTTTTTCCTCTCATTCTTTGGTATCGTGCGATAAAATCCATTTGAGAATACATAAAAGCATGCCCTATATGCATTTGACCACTTACTGTTGGTGGTGGAGTGTCTACTGAGTAAACTTCTGCTTTGCTTTCCGGGTCAAAGGCATAGATTTTTTCCTTTTCCCAGCATTCCAGCCACTTTATTTCTGCTTCCTGTGCATTATATCTCTTAGGCAATTCCATAGCTTAATAGAAAAGATATTTGTATTTAAAGGTTGCGGGACTGATTTGAATGTCTTGGCACTTTATTAGATATACACTAGCTAAGTTAAAAACATTGCAAATAGGAGTATGGTTAATTCATCATAACATTTAAAAGTCAATTTGCATTCTTTAATAGTATGTATGGATCACAGCAGCACCAAGTTTGTCTTGATTATCTTTTAAATGTGAATACTCGCCATTATGGAACCATGATAGTTGGATTTTCAAACAATGGAAATGACCTATTTATGACTAGACCTATAACAGAAGTGGATAGAATCTTTCATTCACTTTTAAGAGATTATATAAAACAGCACGATGAACCAGTTCGAGTCAAAGCTAAACGTATAATCGAACTGAATAAACCTTTAGATGTTAAAGTTCAAGGAGAGGATTATAGAATCGAGGGCTTAGTCGAAACTCTTCATGAACGATATTATGATATGGAAGAAAAAAGAGAGAATCTGAAAGAAGAAGCGAAAAAAATGAACACAGAGTTACAGCCTAGTAAATACTTATTGATTGGAGGTTCGGGTATAGCGATACTTGGAGTCTTGCTTGATAATTTTATGTTAGCAAATGTAACGGACTTCCTTAAATGGTTCGGTACTGCAGCAGCTGGTTTAGGGCTGATAAACATATACATAATTAAAAATGAAAATTCGAAATTACAGGAATTGAAATCATTAACGAATAATCCTATATCCGAATATTCGAGTTTTAGGGAAGAAGCCAGATTAGGTATACTAAATTCTTTAAGAGATGCGGGATTTTTACCATCTGATTATGGACATGATTTGGAGTGGGATATCACAAAATTAATATAATTAAAAACTATTCACTGTACTATGCAACCTTTCACAATCAAATACCAGCCTAAAAAAACCAATGAAATCATTGGGCAGGATATTGCAATAAAGAAATTAAAGGATTTTGTTGTTAATTTTAAAAAGCAAAGAAAAAATGCAGCTTTGATTTATGGTCCTTCTGGTGTCGGTAAGACAATAAGTGTTCAGGCATTGGCAAATGAGCTTGATTTGGAAATTTTGGAGGTGAATGCTAGTGATGTAAGGAATGCAGACCAGATTAATTCTATGATTGGTTCAGCATCCGGACAGATGAGTTTGTTTTCCAAAGGAAAGATAATTTTGGTTGATGAGATTGATGGATTGTCCGGAACAAAAGACAGGGGAGGTTTGCTGGCAATAATAAAGATAATTGAAAAATCATCCTTTCCATTGATTCTTACTATAACAAATCCCTGGGATTATAAATTCAATAAATTAAGAAGAAAGACAGAGATGATAGAATTTGCTCCGTTGGATTATCTGCCAATATTTGAAATTTTAAAAAAAATATGTCAAAATGAAAAAATAAAATTTGAGGAAATAATCTTGAAAGGCCTGGCAAGGAGGGCCGGAAATGACGCAAGAGCTGCAATAAATGATTTAGAAACATTGTCTATAGAAACAAAAGAGCTTACAAAAAAGAGTTTAGAAGAACTTGGAGAGAGAAATCAGCAGGACAGCATCCTTAATGCATTATTCAAGATATTTAAGACTACTGATCCTAAAGTTGCAATTTCTGCATTCGATAATGTAAAGGAAAATTTAGATGAGCAATTATTATGGCTGGATGAGAATCTGCCTAAAGAGTATACAAAACCAGAAGATCTTGCAAAAGCTTATGATAAATTAAGCAAAGCAGATGTTTTTAATCGAAGAATTAGGAGATGGCAACATTACAGGTTTTTGGTTTACATAAATGCTTTGATAACAGCAGGAATCGCAGTTTCTAAAAAGGAAAAGTATAAGCATCATGTACAATACAAGCCAACCGGAAAATTATTAAAATTATGGTGGGCAAAACAGAAATCAATGAAGAAGAAGGCTATTGCTGAAAAGATTGCAGAAAAAACACACAGTTCTAAAAAAGAAGTTCTGAAAAACACATTGCCTTATTTGCAGGTTTCTTTTAAGAAAAATAAAATATTCAGGGAAGAATTAACAAATGAATTGGATCTGAGTATGGAAGAGGTCGAGTGGTTGAGGAAATAGTACAATAAAAAACTTCAATGATTAAAAACTCAATAATAAAAAATAACAATAAATTAAAAATAATAAAACAATGATTAAGAATAAAATAATAATATTGTAGAAAACAAAAAATAATTGCATAATAATAATTAAAAAATTAATAATAAAATGATTATATAATGGGAAAAATTAGATGTACTTGGGCTGGGAATGAACCTTTAATGGTTTCTTATCATGACAAGGAATGGGGTGTTCCCGTACATGATGATAGAAAATTATTTGAATTCCTCATTCTTGAAGGCGCGCAAGCCGGATTAAGCTGGAGTACTATTCTCAAAAGGTTTAATAGCTATAGAAAAGCATTTGACAATTTTGATGCAAATAAAATTTCGAGGTATACAGATAAAGATAAAAAAAGATTGCTGAATGATGAAGGAATAATAAGGAATAGGTTGAAGATTGACGCAACAATAATCAATGCACAGAAATTTTTGGAAGTTCAAAAGGAATTTGGAAGTTTTGATAAGTATATTTGGTCGTTTGTAAACCATAAGACTATTGCTAGCAAGTTTAAATCATGGAAAAACATTCCTGCAAATACAAAGGAATCAGATGCGATGAGCAAGGATCTGAAAGAAAGGGGATTTAAGTTCGTTGGTTCAACTATATGCTATGCATTTATGCAGGCAGTAGGGATGGTGAATGACCATACTATAGATTGTTTTAGGTATAATAGTCTGAAACAATAAAAATTCACCACAACCCAATAATCATTTCTATAACTTTTATTCAAAAACTTTAAATATTAATTCTAGGAAAGAAGATTAAAAGGTGTTTTAATGAGTTTAAGGGATAAATGGCCTTCAAGGACTGCATTTATTTATGCTGCTATTGGTTCTGCTGTGGGTTTGGGAAATATCTGGAGATTTCCTTTTTTAGCAGAAAAATTTGGCGGTGGAGCCTTTCTTATCCCTTTTCTTATAGCATTGTTTGTTGCCGGAATTCCTTTATTGATTCTTGAGTTTGCCTTGGGGCAGAAGATACAAAAAGGTGCTGTGGATAGCCTAGCATCAATAAAAAAGAAGCTCTCTGGTGTTGGTTGGTGGGCATTGTTTACTGCTTTCATAGTAATCAGCTATTATGTTGTTATAATGGCATGGTCATTGATTTATTTATTTACTTCATTTGGTGTTCAGTGGTCTGAAAATCCTGAAGGATATTTTAATGACAATGTTTTGCAAAAATCAGAAGAACTATCAAGCACCTTACTCTCTGTAGGAGGCATTGTCCCTTCAATATTCATTTCTTTGTTGGTATGCTGGATTCTTATTTATTTTTGCGTTTGGAAAGGTATTAAAAGTGTCAGCAAAATTGTAATGTGGACAGTGCCTTTGCCTATAATTTTGTTGATAGTTTTATTGATAAGGGCATTTACTCTTGATGGCGCAATGGTGGGTATTGCAGAATACATTACACCAGATTTCAGTGCTATATTTGATGCAGAAGTCTGGATTGCTGCTGTTTCTCAAGTATTTTTCTCATTAAGTATTGCATTCGGGGTTATGATTGCTTATTCAAGCTATAATAAAAAAGGTTCTGATATCAACAAAAATGCATTTACTGTTGGGATTGCAGACACTGTTATTGCAATAATAGCAGGTTTTGTTGTGTTTGGAACATTAGGATTTATGGCAGAGCAGCAGGGAGTTGCTTTTGATGAGGTTGTTGCCTCAGGTCCAGGATTAGCTTTTGTTGCTTTTCCAAAAGCCTTAAGCTTGATGCCTTTTGCTTCTTTATTTGGCATTCTCTTTTTCCTTACATTGCTTACTTTAGCAATCGACAGCGCATTTTCATTGGTTGAGGCAATAGCTACAACTATTAAGGACAAAACAAAGATATCCAAGGAAAAGATTGCATTTATTGTGTGTTTTCTCTGCTTTTTGGCAGGTATTATCTACACTACCAATGCCGGCTTGTACCTACTGGATGTTGTTGACCATTTCCTAACAAATATCAGCCTCATTGTAATCGGAATTCTTGAATGTATTGCTGTTGGATGGATTTTCGGAGCAGAGAAAATGCGGAAATATATCAACAAGGTTTCTGATTTTAAGATTGGGACCTGGTGGAATACAACTATAAAATATATTATTCCTATCTCTTTAGCAATAATCCTTGCATTGCAATTGAAACTGGAATTCATTGCAAACTATGAAGGGTATCCTGACTGGGCTATTCTGATTGGATGGCTTGCTGTTTTAGTTCCTTTAGTTATTGCATTCTTGATACCTCAAAAAATGCTTTCTAAAGATAAAGCATGAGTATCTATTTAAATTATTTTAACAACAAATTTTCAGTACCTCAGTCTCGGGATACCGCAGGTATCCCAATACACTGGTGTGCGGGTACGCACAAAAAATAACAAATTTTATAAAATAATGAAAAAACTATTATTGAATGGATAAATTAACAATAGAAGATATGGCTGTTTTCTGCAAAAGGAAGGGTTTTGTTTATCCTAATAGTGAGATATATGGCGGTTTTTCCGGATTCTGGGATTTTGGGTATTTAGGAGTCGAGTTAAAGAACAATATCAAGAATGAATGGTGGAAGTTTCATGTTCAAGGCAGAGAAGATATAGTAGGCATAGATGGAAGCATAATAACTCATCCAAAAGTCTGGCAAGCTTCTGGCCACGTTGAAAACTTTGAAGATATTATGCTGACGTGCTCTAAATGCAAAGAAAAAATCAGAGCAGACCATTTTATTCAGGAAAAATTGAATATGAATGTTGAAGGTTCTGATTCAGAAAAAATAGAGAATATTCTTAAAAAAAACAAATTAAAATGTCCTAAATGCAGTTCTTATTTTGAGGAAATAAAAAATTTCAATTTAATGTTTAGTACTAATGTAGGGCCAAAAGAAGATAAAAGCCCTGTTGCTTACTTAAGGCCGGAAACTGCCCAGTTAATATTTGCTGATTTTAAGCTTGTTGTAGATAATGCAAGATTAAAGCTGCCATTTGGAATTGCGCAGATAGGCAAAGGCTTTAGGAACGAGATAAGCCCAAGAGATTTCCTATTTAGGTGCAGAGAATTTGATATGATGGAGATAGAATATTTTATGGATCCAAATAAGGAAGAATGCCCTTTCATAAAAGAAGTCTTGAATTACGAGCTTAATTTTTACAGCGCAGAAATGCAGGAAAAAGGCAAAAAACCATTGATAATGAAGGTAAAAGATGCTTTGAGGAGAAAAATGATTTCAGAATGGCATGCTTATTGGCTGGCAACAGAGCAGAAATGGTTTGTAAGTTTAGGTGCAAATCCGGATAACTTTAGAATAAGGCAGCACTTAAAAAAAGAAAAAAGCCATTATGCCCTGGATACATGGGATTTAGAATATAATTTTCCTTTTGGGTGGAAAGAGCTGCAAGGCATAGCAAACAGGACTGATTTTGACTTAAAACAGCATATGAAGTTTTCTGGCGAAGACTTAAGCATATTTGATGAAGAAAGCAAAAAGAAAGTAGTTCCCTATGTTGTTGCTGAACCTTCTCTTGGTGTAGAAAGGGCTTTTCTTGTTTTTATGTTTGATTCTTATATTCATGACCAAAAAAGGGGTAATGTTGTTTTAAAGTTAAATCCAAAGTTAGCTCCTGTTAAAGTCGCTGTTTTTCCTTTAGTAAACAAATTGGAAAAAGAAGCAAAAGAAGTCTATAATTTATTGAAAAATGACTTTAATTGCAGCTATGACAAATCAGGAAGTGTTGGCAGGAGATATGCCAGGAATGACGAGATTGGGACACCTTACTGCGTAACTATAGATTTTGACAGCCTGAAAAAAAAGGATGTCACAATCAGGAACAGGGACAATACCAGGCAGATAAGGATTAAAGCCAAAGAACTAAAAGAAACAATAAGGAAATTAGTGAATAATGAGATAAAATTTGAAGAAGCTGGAAAGTTGATAAGATAATTCTTAAACTAACTCTTTAATAGTTAAAGAGAATTGTTTTATATCTTGGCAAGGTTGTTTGTAAAATGATTAAAAAACTACTTATTGCTATATTTTTGCTTTCAATAGTTTTTGTGTATGGATGTACTGGAGGAAGCAGTCACAATCCAAACATTCAAGGCCAGGCTGTTGCAGGCAACGTAGGAACAAATCTAGGTAATCTTGCTCCTGACTTTACAATAAAAACAATTGATGGAAAAACTGTAAGCTTAAGCCAGCTAACAAATGATAAGCCAACAGTATTATATTTCTTTGCGACTTGGTGTCCGCATTGTGCAAAGGATTTGTCTGCTGTAAGCAAGGTATATCCTCAATATTCAGATAAAGTAAATTTTTTGGCAATTGACCTTGATGCAAAAGAAAGCAATAGTGCAATATCAAACTATAGGCAAAGAATGAATCTTAATAATATTGATTTTGCACAAAGTGATAGAAGTATTTTGTCAAAGTACAATGTTGTTTATACAACAACAAAATATTTTATAGGAGGAGATGGGACAATCTTGAATAAGGGTGTTGGAGAAGTTGACCAGAATACATGGCACCAGATATTCCAGTCAATGTCTCAATAATACAAAATTTTATATATGATATTCTCTTCCTTTTTCCTTATGGCAATTAAAGATTTAAAAATAAGGGAAGGAAATGTTGAAATAGAAGTTGATATTGTAGATGTTGGAGAAGTAAGAGAGTTTGAGAAGTTTGGCAGGACAGGAAGAGTTGCAACTGCTGTTGCAAAAGATGAAACAGGGGATATTAAGCTTACTTTGTGGAATGAAGATATTGACAAAGTAAAGCCTGGAGACAAAGTAAAGATTTCTAATGGCTATGTTTCTGAATGGCAGGGAGAGCCTCAGCTAACAACTGGGAAGATGGGCAAATTAGAAGTTGTTGGAGAGAGCAAAGAAACCAAAGAAGAAATGACTAAGGGACCTGATGAAGAAAAGGACAAGAAGGTATATCAAGAGTCTGAAGAAAATCTGAAGAAGATTGAGGAAAAACTGGAAGATAAGCCAGATACTGATGTAGAAGAAGTTAAGGATGAATAAAAAAGGGAAAGTAATTTAAATTAATTCTAATTCTAAAAGAGAAGCGACCATTCCTTTGGAATGGCAATTCACTAGGGACCGTAGCTCAGACTGGGAAGGTACATCTTCGTCTAAGGAGAGCACATACTTAAAAAAGTAGCTCTATACGCTGAAGACGTAGTTGTCCTGGGACGTCCAAAGGCTTTTACTTTTGGCGCAGGAATTCAAATCCCAGCGGTCCCATTTTTTATTCCTAATATTTCATTTTAATCAAATTTATTAGCCTTATATTCCAATAAGAATATTTCTAACATGAAATTATTTATATAAGAATAACAATAAAAAGGGGTAAGGCAGCGGAAAAAAAGCTTTCCTAGTCTAAAATTTTGAGGTGATAAAATTCGAAATAATTAAAGAAATATTAAAGAAGAAAGGGCTGGTTATTGAATTTATTTAACACTATTAAGCCAAGGCACCTGTTAATATCTGAGAAGCTATCATGTTGAACAGAATCATGACTATAAGGGATATAACACAATAAAGTATAGTGCTTCTTGTCATATTAATTCCTAGCTGGTATTTCTCATTCAGTTTGTCAGAACCGTTTTCAATCCCATTCACTAATACCGTCAGAATGTATGTTATCTGAACAACATATAAACCAACTATGATTTGAAAATAATATGTAGGTATGCCATCACCAAACAAACCAACCAGGCCTGCCTGCTGGCTGGTCCCGGAAGTGACTTCCTGTAGTTGAGTCCCTAGTTTGCCAAGAATCTGGGTTACCATTGATGTAATCCCAACTACTATTCCTGCTATTGCTGGTGTCAAGAACTTGATTTGGGAATTCATAGAAGAGATTATATCAGCCATCAAATCCCTTAACCGTTCATTAACACTATGGATTTCTTTTATATACCTGGAAACATTTGTCAGAGCTTGCGCTGCTACAGTAGGGCCTTTTTTAGCGGATTGTATCAGGACTTTCATTGAGCTCTCTATTAAATTTGATGGGAAAGTTATTAAGGCACCGTGCACAGGGTCAAATACTGCTTGTTTAATGCTTAATCCCAACCTTCTTATGTTCATACTTACAAGCCTGAAAAAAGAACCTGACACAGTTCCTTCCATTACATTTGCAACTTTGCTAAAAGCTATTTCTGCAGGCAAGCCATCCCCTAATCTATTGCCTAGCTGGAATAAAGCTGACGCAAATTCCATCTCAAGCTTTTTTGCGCGTTCTCTTATCTTCATTACATTTTTTGATCTTAATTTGTAAAAAATTCCTAAACCTAACCCAAAAGCTAATGTTATTGTTAAGCTTAAGACAGATGCGCCAAGGCCAAACGGTCCTATTAGTTCATCGGTTGTAGAGCTTTCCCTGTAGCCTAGTAAACAGAATTTTTTGCCGCATGTACTTGATAAATCTTCTGCGCCAAAGCCTATATCTTTAAAACCAATGCCATTCAAAATAACAGGACTTAATCCTAAAATAAATAGAAGAACTCCTAAGAATATACTAAAGAAAATTGGGTTGATCAAAAGTTCAACTTTTCCGAACTTCATAATTACATTTTTATATTTTTTAAGCTCGGGATTTTCTTCTGAGATGTCTGTTTGTCCGTAGCCTGTAGGCCTTCTTGATAAAATGCTCTTTCCAAGAAAATAAACAGTAACAGGCAGCGCTAAATTGTATATAGCCGCTATATGGTACCATTGAATGCCTTCCATAAAGCTTACCATAAGGGGCAGTATAACAAGGCCTAAAATAGGAAGAATTATCCCCAACATATGCAGCATTGTTATTGGGCTTTGCAGGTTATGTGCGTAATGCAGCATCTTTTCATAGGTCTCACTCAAAATAACATCCAAAGATTTGTCTAAAGAATTTAACCTATGCTCATTATTTCCCTCATATAAAGAGCCCTCAATCAAATGAAATGATTCAATAAACTCAAAATTCCATTTCTTCCATGTTTCAAGGTACATATCAAGGCTTTCCTTAACGCTTTCGTACTTCTCTGTTTCAACATTCCAAAGCACTTTTTTTAAATCAATGCTTAATGGCGGAGCAAGATGGTCAGCAGCAAACTCTATTGCATTTTCTAAATTACTTGTATGCCTCATGTAAGTTACAACATAAAATATGCATAAAACCATCTGGTTGCTTGCTTTAAGGCGCCAGCTGTTTGCTATATTTTCCGGCAAGCTTCCTAAAGGCTTTATCAAAGATATTCCTATTATAAAAAAGAAGAAAATAAAAAAAGTCGATTGAAAAATAAAAAAGGAAAATAAGGAACCGAACAAAATTACACAGATTGGGGCTAAAAACGAAAGAGAGATAGTTCCTGAAGGAGTAACTTTCAAATGCGCTATATTAATATTCTCTATAATTCCCTGCTCTTTCTTTTTGTCAGGCTTTAACTTAAGGATTTTCTCACTTAGGTTGCATAGTTTCTCATATAAAGTTAAGTGCCTGGGCATAAGTTCTTCTCTAAACTCCTCGTATTCTTTAGATGTAACTTTTGGATGGTATGAAGATGTACCTAGCTCTTTCTCTATCTGCCTTTTATAGGAGTCCACTAAATCCTTCATTCTTTGCTTCTCGCTTGGCGTATTTGAAGAAATAAATTCCACCTCTTTTTTGAATATTTTTTAAACTATTTTCATATTTATCTTCTTGATGTTTATCTTTAACCATTCATTCCAGTCAAAAAAAATCCTTTTGCTGTCTAAACTGCCAACTTCTTCCTTTATACTGCTTGATATTTTATGGAATTCATCATTTGCTTGTACAACAAAATCCGCTTCAAGCAAATTTAGCATTTTAGCCTTTTTAGCAACCTGCAACAGAGTTTCTTTTATTTTTGTTCTTAACAGGACATTATCCCAGACCGCATCCCAGCTTCCTGCCCACTCTTTGACATTTCCTGCTATGCTCTTTAAAATCTCACTCTCGCCGTTTATTAATTCGTCTGTTGGTTCAAGTTGGTCTGTTGCAGTATCATACTTCATCAAATCTACAAAACCATTTTCCAGCAAAGGATCATTTTCCCATTGTTTTCTTACCTCTGTTATTTGCGTTACTCTGCGCCATCTGCTTAATCCATCAGAACTTTTTATTGGATTTGCAACAACAATAATGTCTGTTGCCTTAAAACTTGTTCTGGGAACTTGTAAATCGTTGACAACCCTGTCAAAAACCCCATAAGGGCTGTCGCCATGGATTGTTCCTGCTACTACATTTGCTAATGCTCCTACTCTCATAGCCTCATATAATGCTAATGCCTCTTTACTCCTGATCTCTCCAACAATCAGAGCAGAATCTCCCATCCTTAATGTTGTCCTAATGCCCTCATCAGCAGGAACTTCTACAGAACCTTTTGTTAAAGCTGCAGCTACTTTCATGGGTTGTATATTATAGCCTAGTTTTCTTAGTGCAGCAGTAGGTAACTCCATAGTATCTTCTATTGTAAGAATCCTGTACTTTCTCATCAATTCTACAAGTAGTGATCCCAATAATGCGGTTTTTCCGGCTGACCTCGTACCTGCTACAAGCAAGGTCCTGCTGCCATCAATCAAAAAGCTTAGTAAACCAGAGGCCAATGGGCTTATCATCCTGTTATTGATAAATAAGGGTAATGTCCATGGTTTGTCTCTGTGTCTACGAAGTGCATAAGCAAGACCAAATGGATTTAATGGCTGACCAATTACTGCTACACGCGCATTTGCTCCTGTAATGCTCAGTTCTGTATCTAAAATAGGGTTTGCTTCATCTAACGGCCTTCCGGAGATAAGCCTTAATTTTGTTGCCCATGATTCGGCTTCTGTTCCGGTTGGGATTATATTTGTCCTACACTCACTAAAATCCTGATGTACAATAAACATTGGAGTTTCTCCAATCTGGTTATTTATTGTTATATCCTGTACTTTTTCATCCTGCAATAAAACCTCAATTAAACCAAATCCTACTGTATACCTTACAAGAATGCGTGTTAACTGCTCAATTTCAGCAGAGATCATATTTATGTTTTTTTGGGTAGCTAATTCATCAATTAAATCCAGCCCCACATTAAAAAAAACCTGCCGCATTCTTTCAGGCTCGACAAATTCACTTCTTTTTGGTTTGTGCTCTGCCATTATCTTTCTTGCATTATCCAGAATTTCATATTTTTCCTCACTCAGTTTAAATTCAGGCGGCATTACATGGTAAAGGTATTGGACTGTATCCTGTAATTCAAATATAGTCACTTCTATATCTTTACCGACAGTATAACTGTCAATCTCTTCAGCATCATGGGGAAAAGTCGCCATGAGTTTTGTGAACATGAAGTCTGGCCTTATGATTGAAGTAAAGAATTTCCTGTAGATTTCCCTGTTGCCAACTTTATACCCTGCAAGATAAGGTTTTGCTAATAAGATTAATTTTGTTCTTTCAAGAAGTTTAATAAGATATTCCAATATTCCAATATACTTCTTAGAACATTTTATGAACGTTTCATCTGACGACTTTTCTGCGCCGATTCTTTCGTCTCTTGCAATCCGTATTAATTCTACATAAGCTCCAATAGGATCAGACCTCAAAAGATTAGACATAATGTTCTGTACAGTAGAGTACCAGTTGTTAATCCAGCGTGTGCATGTTGTATCAGAAAGCAAGGCAGTATAGCCGAAAATATCTTTTCTTCTTGTCAATTGAGAATATAGCCTTGCTATTTCTCTAAGTAAAACTGTCTGCGAATAATTATACTCATAGTTTCTTTTTTGAATAAAGATGATTTTAGTCGCATCTTTGACTTCTATCAGCATATCGCATGCCTTAGACATAACAATTGGGTCCTCCTCTATAGAAGGCACTCTTGGATAGTCTTCCAGATTAACAGAAAGTATTACATCATCTCCTTCCCTTATGACCTCATATGAAAAGGGTTTTTTGTTGTCGAATAATGCCATTTTTAATTATTTTTTATTTCTTTTTTCATTGATTTTAGTTTTATCTTATCATTCACAATTATTTGTTATTTCGTTCTTTTATTTTACACCTAATATCATTTTTCATTGAAAATATTTTTAATAATTAATCATTGTTTTTAATCGAATTATTTTTTTATTGTTTTTGTTTTATTGCGTTTTTGTTCTATTGTGTTTTTCCTCTATTGTTTTTTAACAAATCCAGAGCTATTTCTATCAAATGGGATTTATTTCTATACTTTTTCCTGTCCTGCAGCTCTTTTTCTATCCATTTTATCAGTTCAACATCAATTGTTGCGCTAATTGGTTTCTTCATTTATATGATAAAATATATTTTAGATTATTATCTATATTTTATAATATAATCCAGAATATAGTATTTAAAAGTTGCGGTTTTTGCGAGATTTTCGAATAAATAGTTAGAAATATATATTCTACGCTTTCTTTTAATAGTATAATAGTTTCAGAAGGGTGGTTTGGGAAGAATCAACCAAAAGAGGTGATCTCCCATCAAACCACAAATTAGCTACAGGAAGCGTAGGGACTTGATGTTAAAAAAGTTTTCTAGTCCCAAGATAGTAGAAGTTCTTACTGAGGTAACTATCAGGTCAGGTATTTACCTAAGCTTCAAGAAAGGCAGACCATGCGAAATAAAGAAAGAGAAACTTGTTAGCTTTGTTATTTTTGCACGTTTATGCGATGATGTGTGTGAGCAAATGGAATTAGACTCAGAAGTCTGCCTTGGTAGGTATTACGATCATAGTGCCTTTCAATATCACTATACCAGATTAAGTGAAAATGCTATTCAACGTCTTACCAGCCTCTTTCGAGACAAGATTTATGTGCTGGTAAACGAGATTTACTTACACATATTTGATAGTACTGCGCTAAGTACAACTGTTCCAATTTCAGGTATCTTAAGTCTACCTAGAGGGGCATTTTTAGAATATACTAGGGCACTAACTGCATTAATCCCACCATGAGGCATATTATGATTATACTATATATCTAAACCTTATCCAAAAACAATTTAAACTTCTTGTCTCTTACTTTCTCCTTGCTCTCAAATTTATGTTTTTTGCTTGGATTTAAGTTGGAAATCTTTAGAGTTGATGCACCCACTTTTTCCTTAATTATGCTGTGGAAATTATTTAAGATATTTGTAAGCTCTTCGTCTGTTTTTATGAATAATGATATCCTGTCTGCTTTTTGCAGCCCTGAGTTTTTTCTTAATTCCTGTACACGCCTCATCAGTTCCCTAGTGTAACCCTCTGCTTCAAGCTCTTCATCAACATCTTTGTTCAGGTAAACAAATCCGTTTTTGAAATTTCCCTCTATATACGGTGCCGGAACTTCTCTAGTGACAATTATGTGCTCTTTTACAATGTTTACTTTTTCTTTGCTAAGATTTATTGTAAATTTTCCCTCTTTTTCTATATGCGTTAAAATTGTTTCAGGACTTTCTGATGTAAGCTTTGCTATTATCTGCGGGGCTTTTTTGCCGAAATCCGGGCCTAATCTAGAGTAATCTGCTTTTATTTTTTCTTTTATTCCGGGCAATGATTGCTGCACATCCAGCTCTTTTATGTTAGTATGTTTTTTTATTATGTTTTTTAACCGCTCAACAGCTTTTACTGTTTTTTCATCTTTAGTTACAACAATAACTTCCTGCAGCGGCCATCTTACTCCTAATTGCAGTTTTTCCCTTAAAGCAAGAATTGTCTGCATGACATCACTTATATTGTCCATTTCATTTTCCAATTCTTTATTAATCAGTTTTTCATCATATTTTGGCCACTCAAAATGATGTATACTTTTTTCTTCCAGACTAAATTCCTTTTTTAGATTTTGATAGATTTTCTCTGTTGCAAATGGAGCAATTGGGGCAAACATCTTAAGAACTTCCATAAGCACATTATAAACTGTATATAAAACAACTTTTTTATCGTCACCAGTAGATTTTTCTCTTGTTAATTGGATGTATGTCCTGCTTAATTTTAGGAAAAGATCTTCTGCTATTGAGGGGGTTTCATTTAGCTTGTATTCGTCAAACAATTTTGTAGCTTCCCTTATTGCAGAATTCAATTTTGAAAAGATGTATTTTTCTTCTATTGAAATATTCTCTTTCTTTATTTTCAGTTCTTTAGGATTTAATCCTGAGTTATTTGCAAGATCAATCAGATAATTATGTAAATTCCATAAGACTGTAAGGTTTCTGTATTTAACTTTCATGTCATCAAAATTGTAGTTAAGGTCTAAGCCAGGGTTTGTTCCGCTTATAGTGTAATATCTTAATGTATCTGCGCCGTATTTGTTTACAACTTCTTCTGGCAGGATATAATTTCCTGAGCTCTTTGACATCTTTCTGCCCATAGCATCATTGACAAAACCATGCATATAAACTGCGTTAAAGCTTCTTTTTCCCATTGACAACATAGATGCTACATGTAGAAGGTTAAACCATCCCCTGATCTGGTCTTTGCCTTCTAAAATGAAATCAGCAGGAAAATATTTTTTGAGATTGTCCTGGTTATTTGGGTAATCCAGTGAGTTCCAGGAAGCAGTTCCTGCATCTACCCAAACATCAAGAATATCTGAAACGCGTTTGTATTTTTTGCCGTCTTTTTCTATTATAATATCATCAATCCAAGGTATATGAGGCTCATCTACTTTTTTTCCGGATAGCTGCTCGAGTTCTTTTATAGAGCCAACAACAATGTAATCATCAGGATTATCAACATTTTTCCATATCGGAACTGGAGTTCCCCAATAACGCTGTTTTGAGATTGAATTGTCTCTTAGGTTTTCCAGCCATGAGTTAAATGCATTATAACTTGCTTTAGGAGTCCATTTTATTTTGTTGTTTTCTTTTATCAGGTCATTTTTTATATCTTCAACTTTGAAGAACCATTGTTTTGTTGTCCTGAAGATAACAGGCTTATGGCTTCTTTGGCCATGCGGATACTCATGCTCTATCGATGTTTGAGCGATTAAAGCGCCTTTGTTCTCTAGGTCTTTTGTAAAGCTCTGGTTGTCTTTGATTGCATGCCTTCCTGCAAATATGCCCATTTCATCACTATAAATGCCGTTCTCTTTTACTAGATTCCATGCAGGTATATTGTTCCTATGACCTACTTCATAATCTTCAGGACCGCAGCCAGGAGCCATATGAACCAAACCAGTCCCGGAACTTGTTTCTACATATTCTGTGCTTAAAACAACGGTATGTGTCTTTGGATGTTCTTTCTTTATCTTATCGTAATGCTCTCGTAATTCATCATAGAATGGATGGACATATTCAAGACCTTCCAGTTTCCTTCCTTTGAATTCTTCAACTATGTCAAATTTCTTTCCAACAACTGAGGAGATGAATGTATTGGCTAAAGCTTTTGCAACAATCCAGTATTCACTTCCAACTTTACATTTTACATAATCAAATTCCGGATGTACCATTATCCCTAAATTGAAAGCAATAGTCCATGGTGTTGTTGTCCAGATTATTAGAAACTCATTACCACTCTCAGTGGTGCCGGAAATCCCTGATTTCCGAGCACCTTTGACTTTTATCTTTACAAAAATGGATTTGTCTTTTACGGTTTTATATTCGAGTTCGTGCTTTGCCAATGCTGTCTGGTGCTCCCAGTCCCATGCCATTGACCTCAATCCCTCATACAAACGCTTTTTTTCATGGACTTTTTTCACTAACCACCATTCTCCGTCAATAAAATCTTTTTTTACTGATTGGTATGCGTTTTCAAAATCCATCCATACACCCAAGCGTTGAAAATCGTGGTTCATTATCTTCATGTTTCTTATGCTAAGATTTTTACAGGCTTTTACGAATTTTCCAACACCAAATTTTTCTATTTCCTCTTTCTTCTTTATGCCAAGCTCTTTTTCTGTGGCATTTTCTGTCGGAAGGCCGTGCATGTCATATCCTGCACGATCCAAAACATCAAAGCCCTGCATTCTTTTATAGCGCAAAATAGAATCCTTGAGGGATTTGTTCCATGCTGTACCTAAATGAACTTTTCCAGAAGTATAAGGAGGACCATCCAAGAAATAGAACTTCTTTTTGCCTTTACCTCTCTCTTTAGTTTTTTCGTATATTCTTTTATCTTTCCAGAACTTCAATATTTCAGGTTCCTGCTTTAAAGGCTCATATTTTTCCATTAGGGATAAGAAATTGTTATTATTTTTAAATGTTTATTAAATATTGGAGGTTTTAGAGATGGAAGGTCGTAGCGAACGATAGTGAGCGGAGAAGTTTTGAGACAAAATTAGAAATAAGGAGATAAGAGTTCATTAAATATTTATATTACTGCACAATACTTGAATCATATGAGAGCAACTTATATTGGCTTTTCTGAAAAACCACAAGGCTTACACGAAGTCATGTTGAAATTTGGATTTGAATATATAGGACCTTCTCAACTTAGTAATCCTATGATTACTAGTTACAATTATAAAATCTATGATCCTCAAAAACCTAAAAATACAGGTATAGGATTTGTATTGCATGATGGCGTAGTTAAACCACCTAATAAAACACTTTTAAGATTATATGAAGATTTAGGTATTGTTGCTGATTGTGTTTTTGTTCCTAGATCTGAAGAAGAGGATCCATCTTTTGATCAACTTTTGGAGGATGTTGTAAGTTTTTTTATGATGCATTATAAAGCACATACCTTAGATTTCCATGATGAACACCAATCGACCGAATAATATTTCTCAAAATTGTATTTAACGGCATATATAAGAGCTCATTTCTTAAGAACAGAGTTTTTAGTTAATTTGACAAATATATTGCTTAGGTTCAAAAGTATGGTTTTTTGCTTGTTATGTAATTCATTGAGCTTTTTATGCTTTTCTTTGAAGTCTTCTTCTAATAGTGCTTTTACATCCAAACTAAGTCCACTTTTTAACAGATTGGTATGAACATTTTCAAGTTTGTCTATTTTATCTTTCAAGGAATTCAGTTCTGTAATTATAGAATTTATGCTGCTATATTTATTTTTCAATACAGTATTTATTGCCTTACTTACTACAGCTTTGTCTTTGATAATTGTAGCTGACTTTAGCCATCCGATGCTGTAAGCCAGGCTGTTTAACCTATCCCTTATTTCCTGCTTTTCCTTTATTTCAGAAATTAGTGATTGTGTTTGTATAAAAATATCATTATTGATATGAACAGAATTTTCTGGTGTCAAGACTGTACTTTTTTCTAATTCTTCAAAAATAACATCATATTCATAGAGCTCTTCCACCTCTTTTTTTATCTCTTCAAAACTCTTGTTTTCAATTTTGCATTACTGTTCAACTTTTTTATATAATCAAATACATTGATAATTATCACCTTTTTTATGAACAAATTACTATTGAGAGTTATAATTTATAAATTATATGTTTTTTTAATAATGCTATTTAGATTGAGTGTATAACTGAAAATTCCGCACAAATTCAATTTTTGAGTAGACCAAACTGAAAATGCGATTAGAATAATGAATATTGTCAGCGAGCGTGCGCATCGCATCAATTAAATATTCGTTATTGCTATTTCTTCTGCGGTCTTTAAAATGTTCTGCTGCATCCACCATATTTCCTTTGAACATATAGGCTATTCCTAGCTGCATATGGTCATCAAATGATTTTCTGCTTTTTCTTTCTAGTTTTCCAATAAAATTTTCAATAAAACCTTCTTCTAAATCTTCATTTAATAAATCTGCAGTTAAATTATCGTATGCTCTTAGTATTTGTGCCATAGCCTCACTCACATACTTGTGAGAACTAACAACTTTTGGAAGTTTAGCATATAAATAAGCTAAGGGATCCTGATATGCTGATTCCAAGTCTCCTAGTTCAGTATCTAGAACTACTAATGTACGATTTAAATCATCGGAAAATCTACCATAGCTCCCTACTTTGATTTTAGGTTGTTTTTCTTTACCTATAATGCCTTCTATATTATCAGAAAATTGTAATCTAGTTTTCAAGCCTAAAACTCGAGATTTCGTTGCAATTCCTTTTTCAATATATGGAAAACCAAACGGTGTTTTAGTTCCATTATTTTTCAGTCCATCCAAAAAATATAGAACAGCAATATGATTTGCTTCAAGTCTACTTCGTTCCTCTCCTATTCCAATCTCTACTATTCCAGAAAGCTGATTGAAAATATCTAACACTCCACTGTCTACAATCGATAGACCATATTTTTCCCCCTCACGCTCTAAAATATCTACAAGGTTTGACATAAAATCTTATATTAGAAATCAGGTTTGCTTTTTAAATATATTGAAATAACCAATAGATTATAATTCAGAAAAATCCTTCCAATTTAGTCTGGTCTTTTATTTCAAGCAAATCTTCTTTTGTATAGCCAAGAACATTGAAAATTCTCTCAACAGCAGGAATTACTTGATTATTAATGTAATAATCTGCATCATATTCATTTCCTTTTACTTCCTCTGGAAGCTTAGATCTATTTCTTATTATATCGCTACCCTGCAAAACAACAAACCTTATCATTGATCCTGGACCAACACTAATTCCCTGGTTTTTCAGTCTCTGCGCAACTGCAACGTGTGGACCTCTAGCGTCATAATCAGAGATTTCTTTCTGCAGTTGTGTATGAATGATTACTTTTTCAAGAGGTATTTCTTTGTTCCTTAAGTCATCAACAACTTTCTTGACATACTCTAAAGCTTTTTTATTATCCTTTTCTTTTAATATCATCTCCAAAACTTTTTCCTGCACTTCTTTTGCAATCATCGACCAGTTTCTCCTTACACTTTCAAATCCTTTGATCTTCAACATTCCATTTTCATCGATAAGGGCATATTTTTTCTTAGCTCCAAAAGCGCCGGCTTTTGCTGAAACAAAAATTCCAGATGGGTAAAAGCCGTCAAATTCAAGCTCCATTAAGCCAGGAAGCTCCTGATTGATTTTTTCTGAAAAGTTTTCAGCGTCTTGTTTTGTTTTTTCACCCAGTGCCATGAAAACAGAATCAGTGTCACTGTACAGAACCTCAAATCCAGATTTTCCGGCTCTTGCAATAACATCTTTTATGTAATACCTGCCAAAAGCAGTTGTAGCCTGCGCACATTCTATTGAATACCAGCGAGCCATAAAAAATCCTAAATAGCCATAAAAAGAATTTGCAAAGAGCTTTAGGCTATTTTGACGAGCATCAAGTATTGCAAACTTCTCATCTATCTGGTCTTTAATGATTTCTTTGATTCTTGTTCTTCTGGTTATCAGATCCTCTATCAATGTAGGTATAAATCCTTTCTTTTTGCTGCAAAACCAGATTTTTTTATTATCTTCTGTAGGCACAAAATTTGCTTCTTCCTGGCAGCAACTGCAATTAATCGTTCCAGGGCCTATGTTATGCGAACCTATTATTGTTGGATACAAACTCCTATAATCAAAAACAACTATATTGTTGTATAAGCCTGGTTTTGGCTCAAAAACAAAAGCACCTTTATATGTCAGCAACCTTCTTTTCAAAACATCATCATTTGAGGGTTTGTTTGGAGATATTTCATTGAAATTAGGAGCCTGCCTCAATAAATACCATTCAATCAGTTGGGAGAAACCCATCCTGTTTACATCATAAATAGTGAGGCCAGTTATCTTTACCATTTCGCTTATTGTGGGCATTAATTTTTCAGCAAGATTATAGGATAGCCTAGAGTCATTTAAGTTGTATTCACAGAATTCGTTGAGTTCTGTTTCATTGTCCCATGCTTTTGAAAGTTCATTTAAATCAACATCAATCTTTTGTTCTCCAAGCAGTTCAGAGGCAACAGCATTTAAATTATAAGTCTCTGTTTTTAGTGTTCCGGATATTATTTTCCTTATAAACTTAAAAATATCAAGATGCGTTATTCCTGTAATTTGGGTTGTGGTAACTTTCCCTTTGCTGACTTTTAGTTCTGAAAAGTCAAGGCCCAAATCAAGTTTAACTTTGTATTTGTCAGCACGAGTTTTTATATACGGAAGATCAAATCCATCAGAGAAATATCCAGTCAAAATATCCGGATTATATGTTTCAATTACTTCCTTGAATTTTTCTATTAGTCCTACTTCACTGTCAACAAACTCAACATAATCAAAGTCTGTCTTAAAGCGCTTCCATACAAAAACTTTTTGGAAGTCTTTTGCATAGAGTGAGAGCATTATTATCGGATTTTTTTCCGGAGCAATCTCCTTGTAAAGGGGAGTATAAGTTTCTATGTCAATAGAAAGAATTTTCGGTTTTAGGAAAGTTTCAGTGCCAAAAGGCTCTATTTTATCTGCTTTGAAAGCTGGCACCTTTAGGTTTTGCGCTCCAAAGCTTCCTTCTGCCTCATATAAGGTTAAGGGCACTATATTTTTATCAATTAAAAAACGCCTTGTGAATAATATGTCATTTTCATTTACTGATTCTATGCTGCTTAGATTTTTTAATCCATTACTGATAATTGGAACATCTCCCGGAAGTTTTGTAAAAACCTTCATGGCATCTACATCTTTACCTAAAAATTTCTTTTTTATTGGCTCTGTTTTTGTTATTGTATATGTTTGGTTGTTTCTCTCTATTTTAAAGTTCTTTAATTGTTCTGCTATGTCAGAACCTTGCTTTGGTATGACATAGAAGTATGGATCAAAGCTGTCATAAAGGACACATATCTGCTTGTTATCTGATGTTTTGCCAAATAAATGGATTATTGGTTTTTCATCTATAACCTTGTACATCACATCTAAAGGAAAGAACCTTATTTTATCCCCCATACTGGCAAGGTAGGGTTTTTGAATATATAAAGGTTAAGGATTTTTTTGTATACTCACGATAGATTTAAATACCTCTGAAAAACCTTTGTTATATTGTAATATGAACCATGATGAGGAAGACTGGAAAAAGCAGTTTGAAAAGCTTAAAGTTGTCCAGAGATGCCCTAAGTGCGGGGAGTTGGCATTGAATTATGTTGAAGGAAAGATTAAATGTTCTAAGTGCAGTTATGAACAAAATATAAAAAATATATAATTTACAAATGGACTAGGTGAATTTAAATGAAAATTAATAAGGAACAAAGAGTAGGAGTTTTTGTAGATGTGCAGAACCTTTATTATTCTGCGAAGAATTTGTATAAGGCAAAGGTCAATTTTGGACAGGTTCTTAAGGAAGCTGTAGCCGGAAGAAAATTGGTCAGGGCTATAGCATACGTTATTAGAGCGAACATAAAAGAAGAGAAAAAGTTCCATGATGCCCTGGAATCAATCGGTTATGAAGTCAGGATGAAGGATTTGCAGACGTTTGCTGGCGGAGCAAAAAAAGGAGACTGGGATATTGGGATAGCGATGGATATAATCGAGCTGGCAAACAAGCTGGATACTATTATCTTAGTAAGCGGCGATGGTGATTTTGTAGACTTATTGCAGCATTTAAAGCGCGCAATGGGATGCAGAATAGAAGTTATGGCCATTGGTCCAAGCAGCTCTGGGAAGCTAAGAGACGAAGCAGACGAATTTATAGATATAGACAAGGACAAGAGGAAGTTTCTGATTAAGTATTGAATATCACTAATAAGTAGTGAATAATAGAAAGATTTATAAAGGGGAAAATCTATAATATACACTTAGAGAATGTACCAAAAACACAATAACTGGGATGAGGACAAATGGGATATTCATAGTGACAAAAGTAGCAGCGGCTATGCTGGTAATAGTTCTGGAAGCAGTGGTACAGGTTATGCAGGCCATGGTTCTAAAGATTCTGAGCAGGATTATCATAAGAATGAGACATATAATGCCAATAAGCCGGATGAAGACAAAGTAAAGGATTCTTACAACTCTAATAAAAAAGAAGATGATAAAAAGAAAAAAGATGAAGAAAAAGAGAAAACTATTGTGGATGCAGTAGAGCAGGAAGAGAAATATCAGAAAGAAGAGCAACAAGAAGAAGAATTCCAGAGTATTGCAAAAAATGTTCAACAAGACAGCATTGAACAGGAAAAAACAAAGACTCAAAATACTAAAAATTTAAAAAAGAAGCAGAGTAAGTCAATAGAAGAAGCAATCAAAGATGCAATAAAAGAAGAAAAAGAAATAGTGCATGTCGATTAAAAATGTACCAAAATCCATTTGCTGCAGGTTATGAAGTCTTGAGCAAAAGCGGTTATAGTATGGATTCTCATGGCAGCCTAAGCAATACAGCCAGCTATCTTATTACAAATGACCTCCCCGACTATGCTGCAATGTTTTACAGCCCTATTGAGCATGAAAATATTACTTCAATAAAATATGGGAATTTTGAGCAGGACTATAGCAACTTAAGGGAAATACAGCAGTCTTTGAACGGACCTCCAATTGAATTTTACATACCGCATTCTTTTGATTCCGGAGATGGTGTTGGAAAGCAAAATGAACTTCAGATTATCCCTGAAAATTTAAGAGATAATATGATTGACAGGCTGCACAAAGAAGCAGTAAAAGAAATTGAAAATGCACAAAGGCAGGTTAAAGGAAAAAGGATAAAGAGTATAGAAGTTGAAGATGTTCTGTTGCTGAGAAAAAGAAAAAGGACTATTGTTTTCGAGGATATAAGGTAGTTTATAAAAACATATTTATATTTCTAAATCAATACTTAAATTATGAAGTTAAATAAAAGGTTTTTTGTGCACAAAAAAGCGAAAATGAAGCTTTTTTGGCATCCTAAAAATCCGCTGTGGATTTTTATGATATTAATCATTTCTATTTTAATGGTATTAACCATACCTTTCATTATTTACGGTTATAATTTCAATTCTGTTGCTTTTGATGAAGATTTTTACAAAAAAGAATTCGCAAAATACAATGTTTATAATAATCTAATAAATTACAATATTGAAGAGATTAATAATGATGTCTTGAATTATTTAAAGTTTGAAAAGAATAATGAATTAATTAAAAATAACTTCTTCAATGAAAGGGAAAAAACACATTTATTGGATGTAAAAGATTTAATTCAGACAATTCTCAGTATTTATTATTTTTCTGCAATTTTATTTTTGATATTATTTATTTTATTAATACCTCTAATGAACTTTAATTTTAAAATTATTGCAAAAAGATTCTTAATTATCTTGTCTATTGGAAGCTTATTGACTTTATTAGATGCTGTTTTGTTCTTTATTTTGTCCAATCTTAATTTTAATTTTGTTTTTGATATATTTCATAAAACTTTTTTTAATCCTGGAACATTTATATTTAATCCGGAGTTTGAAAATATTGTTGTTTTATACCGGCTAAATTTATTTTTTGATTTTTTAGTCAAGATAATTTTAAATACAATTTTGTCGTCGGTAATTATATTATTTTTTGCTGTAGTGTTTATTTTTATTTTTTTAAGCCAAATTTTAATAAATTTTTCCAAAAATTACCGACGATAAAAACAAAAAAACAAAAGCTTTAAATACTACTTTTGTAATAAATTATTTTTGATAAAACAGTTTTATTTTGAAAATAAAACTTAAAATAAAAAAATGAGGGAATTCGGTCAACATTTGACGATTGACGCATCGTCTTGTAATAGGAAAAGACTGACTGATCAAAGTCTTGTTTACAATATTCTAAATAGTCTTCCTGCGAATCTAGGCATGCATAAGATGATATTGCCTTATGTTGTTAAGTGGTTAGACCCAGGAGCTACAATTGAAGGCATCTCTGGTTTTGTTATGATTGCAGAATCTCATATAAGCATACATACTTTTCCAGAAAAAGATTATGTATTTATTGATGTTTTCTCATGCAAGGGGTTTGATGTTGAGAATGCAGTCAAGCTGCTGACAAATGCTTTTGAGGCAAAAAAATATACTAAAAAAATTATAAAAAGAGGACTGGACTTTCCTAGAAGCCATCCTGACAATATATATTCCAAAGCAGAAGAGTTAGTAAGTCAATAAATATTTTTTCTTGATTGATTGTTAAGCAAAAAGCAAAACCTATAAAAACTTTATAATTAAACTTTTTATACATGGATATTCTCAATGATATCTGTATCGGTAAGAAAGAAATCATAGATATCATAAAAAAATACGGTTCTGTACGGGAACATAATTATTGGTTTTTTTACAATCAACAGACTGATTATGCAAAAGTATTTTTTTTAAAATTTAAAGATTCCGGAATACTTACTATAAGATATAAAAGCGGGGTATGGGAGCTGATAGGGGAAGTGCTTGCTCCAGAGAAAAAAAGGTTAGAATTGTTTAATGAATTTCTGGATTATGTTTTGTTAACAAAAAAAGACAAGAAAGTATTTGTTTTTGTTCCTGAAAAATTCTATAATGGCATTAATAGCATGCTGCAAAAATCAGATAAGTACAGAATTACAAGAGCTCCTGATGTCTATAACACTCCTGTTTTTAATATGAAGGAATGGAATAAAAACTTAGAAGGGGGTAATTGGAAGAAATTAAGGAATATCAAAAATAAATTTTCAAAAATTTATAATGTTGAGTTTATTCCATCAAAAGAGATAGATAAAAAGAAATTAATGGGTGTTGTTAATTGCTGGAGGAAAAACAGAACTAAAGTAGAAAAGAATTATTATACGGAAATGTACCTTAATTTCATAAAAAATGATTTTGAAGGGACTGATATGGCAAGAAGTGTAGTTGTAAATAACGAACCATGCACTATAACTGCAGGCTGGAAAATACCAAACAGCAATAATTATTATTCTGCTATTGGCCTGTATAACTATAAGTATGGTGGTTTAGGAGAGATAGCTAATATTGATGATTTGACTCAAATAAAAAAAGAAAAATATGAATATGCAGATTTTGGTGATTCTACAGAATCTTTGCTGCAATTCAAAAAGAAATTTGGACCACAGCATTTTTATAGAACCTATTGGTTCCATATTGTTAAAAAATGAAAATCCCAAATTTTATTAAATTTAGTTGGGATTTTCAATGTTCCAAATGGATTTGAAACAAATGAATTACATTAAATTTCCAAACAATTTTGGAGAGCTTGAAGATGAATTATCTAATTACAATGCTTCAAAAGCTGTTATTCTGCCCATTCCATATGAAAAGACAACTACTTATGTTAAAGGAGCTGCAAAAGGACCCCAAGCTATATTAGAAGCATCAAGAAATATGGAACTTTATGATGAGGAATTGGCTAAGGATATATGTGAAGTTGGCATTTGCACGCTAAATGAATTAAAGATTGGCGAAGAACCAGAACAAATGGTCAATATTGTTTCTGAAAATGTAAAGAATTTAATTTCTGACAAAAAATTTCCTGTTGTTATTGGAGGTGAACATTCAATAACTCCCGGATGTGTAAAAGCTTTTTCTCAAAGTTATGATGATTTTTCCATCTTGCAGTTAGATGCACATACTGATTTAAGGGAAGAATATGGCAAAACTAAATTTAGTCACGCCTGCGCTATGAGAAGATGCCTAGATATATGCAAAAATATTGTCCAGGTTGGAGTGAGAAGCTTATGTTCTGAGGAAGCGGATTTCATAAAGAAAAATAAACTAAAAATTTTGTGGGCAAAGGATACATTCGGTAATGATGCATGGTTTGACGATGCTATTTCAAGGCTATCAAAAAATGTTTATATTACATTAGATTTGGATGTGTTTGATCCTTCTATTCTGCCTTCTAGCGGAACACCAGAGCCAGGAGGCTTGTATTATTACCAGATGTTGAAATTCTTGAGAAGAGTTTTTGAAAACAAAAATGTCGTAGGATTTGATGTTGTTGAGCTGTGTCCGAATGAAAAGGACGTCAGTTCTGATTTTACTGCTTCTAAAATTCTGTATAAGATGATTGGTTATAAATTTGCTCAAAAATAAACATTTTTGGCATCAACTTCTGTTGACAATAAAAAATAAATCAATATTCAACAATAAAAACACAATTAAAGATGATAATACAATAAAGATAAATCAAATTAATAATAAATAATTCTAAAGATATAATAGAAAATTGAGAAAATAAAATATAAATTTATATAATAGTTGTATAATAGTTCTAATATTGTTTTGAGTAAAGGGGTGTATTTGGATTTGAAAGTTATTTACGATGTAGTAAAGCATCAAAAAAAGATAAAAAGAAGCATCAAAAAGCACGGTTATTTTGCAGAGCACAATTATCTGCATTACCTCTACAATCAGACTGAATGGGATAAAAACATATTCTTTGACTTCGGCAATGATAAAGTCTTACTGACACAATTCTATGAGAAAAACAATGTCTGGAGCCTTTTTCCTAATGGCATTTTGGCACCCGAAAAAGATAGGTTAGGCCTATTGTTGGAGGCATCAGATTATATTTTAAAGGAACAGAAAGCTAAAAAATTTTATGTTGAAGTTTTAGAAGGTTTAAGAAAAGGGATTTTAAATAAATTTAAAGTAAAAAATAGCTTTAGAGCCTGCGATGCTGATATTCTTTATTGGCCGATGTACAATATGAATTTGTGGAGTGAAAAACTTGAAGGAAGTAAATGGAAGAAATTAAGAAATGTGAGAAACAAGTTCTATAAGGAACATAAAGTAAGGGTAAGAGATAGTAGAGAGGTTCCCAAAGAGGAACTTAATAAAATTGTATTGGATTGGCTAAAAAGAAGAAGTGATAATGATAGGGTTGACAAGGATTATTTTCTCAATTTGATTGACAATAACTTTGAGGGTTTGGATATGGCAAAGACAATGTATATAGATGGAAAACCCTGCACTATAACTGCCGGATGGAAAATACCAAACAGCAATAATTATTATTCTTCTATAGGCATAGTTGACTACTCTTATCCTGGGTTGGGAGAAGTAACGAATATAGACGATCTTAACAGGCTGAAGAGAAAAGGTTTTGATTATGTTGACTTTGGAGGTTCAGATAAAGTTCTGCTTTATTTCAAAAAAAAGTTTAGGCCAGAAAAAATCTATAAAACATACTTATTTTCAATTGTAAGGGGATAGATAAAAGAATCATTAAAAAATTATTTCTGTAGCCTTAACAAGCTTAACATGTCTTTAAAAGCTTCATTTACATTCCAGCCATTTTTTATTAAGAAAAAAAGCAGTATCAAAACTAGTACTAAAATTATTAACTGCCCTATTTTAAATACAAACGCATTTTTACCTATTTTTTCCATCCTCTCCACTATATCTTACAGAGTTTATAAATTTTTTTAATGACAAACTATAAAGAAAAAATCACTGTGATGTTTTCCCTTCAACAACCTCAGCATACCCTATAAGCCTGAATCTATTGCCTATCATTCTTGATATTGTAACTCTTGAATTTATTTCAGCGCAAACTGGTATCTTTAATCTGCATACTATATTTTTTCTTTTGAAGTTTGTTACTATACCTACAGTAGCTGCTGAATTTACATTTAGCATTAAAGCCTCACCCATCTTTATAGGCTCAACTTTTAACTCCTCTTGTGTTCCAACTACCCTATCCAAAAGATGGGGGGCAAGAGAAATTTCGTATAATGTATCTGGTAATTTTCCTGGCAAACCTACAATTGATCCAGTCAATTGGTCAGATTTTACAATTGAAGGGTCCAAAGAAGTAAGTATTCCCATTGTTCCTCCTGGAGAAATTTCTTTTACTGACGCGCCGCCATATTTTAGGTCAATAATTTTAGTTCTTATAGACTTCCACACATCTTTATTCTTTTCTAATGTTTTTCTCCCGGGCTTTATCTCTATTTCCTGGCCTATTTTCAATACGCCGTGGTTCATGTCGCCTCCAAGAACACCGCCTATTAAGTCTTTAGGCAAGGTTCCTGGCCTGTTAATGTCAAAGCTTCTTGCAACAAGCATGATAGGATCTTTATCCTTATTTCTTGTTGGTGTAGGTATTGTTTCCTCAATAGCTTTTATTAAAGAGCTTACTCCTACATTATGCTGTGCAGATAGAGGTATAATTGGAACATTTTCATATATCGTCCCTTTTACAAATTCTTTAATCTGCTCATAATTCTTCATAGCAGTCTTTTCATCAACAAGATCTATCTTATTTTGTATAATTACTATATTTTTTATTCCTACAATCTGTAATGCCATCAGGTGTTCTCTTGTTTGCGGTTGCGGGCATTCCTCGTTTGCTGCTATAAGCAACAAAGCACCGTCCATTATTGTGGCTCCAGAAAGCATAGTAGCCATTAAGCTCTCATGTCCTGGAGCATCAACAAAGCTCACTTTTCTCAATACCTTAGCTTTTGACTTATTTTTAGGTTTTGCAGTGTAATTATCATCTTCTTTATAGAAAACGGCATCTGCATAACCAAGCCTTATTGTTATGCCTCTCTTTATTTCTTCAGAATGAGTATCTGTCCATACGCCAGACAAGCGCTCCAATAAAGTTGTCTTTCCATGATCAACATGACCAACCATGCCTATATTAAGCTCTGGCTGTATAACCTTCTCTTTTTTTGTGCTAGTTGATTTTTTTGTTCTTGGCATAGGCATCCTTAAATTACAATATTTTTTATTCAATTATTTTTCAATTTTATTAATTATAATTAATCATTTTTGCGTCGTTGTTTATTATTATTTTTTATTATTTCTAATTATTGTTTTCTTTTTATTCTTTATTTTTTTATTGAGTTTTTTAGTCATTGTCCTTTTGTTTCTTGTTTTGCCTCTTTTTGCTCTGGCTTAGCTTCCTTTTTAGGCTCTTCTTTTGGTTCAGCTTTCTTTTCTTCTTTTGCTTCTTTTTGCTCTGGTTTTTTCTCTTCTTTCTTAGCTGGTTTTTCTTCTTTTACCTCTTCTTTGCTTTCCTCTTTTTTGCCCCCAAACAAGTCAGAAAGCTTTTTTGTTCCTTCTTTCAGCACTTTAAGATTCAGTGCATTGATCGTTTCATTAATTTTATGCCCGCAGACTGTCTTTCTTTTCTTCATTCCTTTTAATCCGCCTCTGAATCCCAATCCCTTGTATATCGTTATTTTCTTTCTTATTCCTAGAATACCGCGCCTCATTGGGAATCCGCAATAATCTGTCCCTCCGGATATTAAAAACTCATAACCATCAATGCCAATCTTAGTCCCTTCTATTTTCTCACCTATGTTAAGCCCGATAAAAGGGGTTGCTTGTGCATCCTTAGCTTCTGTTTTGTAGCATTTCCCTGTTTTTGGGTCTGCAATATTAATCTTAAAGCTTGCCATAAAAATTGCCTCCTTCTACTATTGTTTAAAAAATAATAGAATGATATGTGGAATAAATTCCCATTTAAAAAGTTTATTGATTATTAGTAAGTATTGTCAGAAAAAAATTAAAATTATGAAAAAACAGCTTTTACTTTACTGCTGAATATTAAGTAACCAACAACAACTAATTTTACTATCATTTCTATTATGTCAATAATAAAATTCCCTGTGTTGACAATACCTTGTACGCTTGAAGTCACAACTGAGATTACTGCCAAAAGTATGCCTAAACTTGTAAAAATTATTGCTGTAATTCGTGCCCATTTATGTCCTTTCCATAACCCTCTTCCTATAAAAAAATAAAGTATTCCTAACCCAATAAAAAATATACCCGTAAGTATTATTATTACTTGACTGAATGTGTCTAAAGCTGGAATATCTGGTAATTCTGGAATATTCGTTACTAGTGGTTTTCGTATTATTAAAAATGTGAAAAACGATATTAGACCCATGATAATGCCAAACATTACCGCTTCTATGTAAAACAAAATTGAAATTGCCTTAACACCAGTAGGTATTTGTCCTTTGACCATTTTTAATATTACTTTTATTATTTCTTAAAATAATATAATGAGTTTATTAACTTTTCGTTGAAATAAATTTTAATTCAGATTCTAAAATATTAATAAAAACTGTTAATTTTATTTAATTTTGCTAGAATTACCGAATTTAAAAACCGCATTTGGAAACATCTTATTTGGCAAACAGCTTCCTATGGTAGTTTTCCTAAAAAACGGGTATTGTTGGCATATTTTCGGCCTGTTCTTGTACACTGTACAGGAGTATTTTCCGTCTTTATGTTTTTTAAGGAAAACACATCCTTTCTTATCTCTTTTTAAGAGAAATATGCTTATAGAACGCATATCTCTTTCAAGAAAATCTTCTTCTTTATAACCTAATTTTCTTATTTTTTCAATCTCTGCCTTTCTTATCCTTACAACTGGTTTTTTGCAACATTCTCCGCAATACCTATCGCATTGGAAGTTTTCTTTTGTTAGCATATTTTCCATAGTTATTCTTTATTTTAGAAGTATAAAAATATTTTGGAATGTAATTATTCAATTAAAAAACATACTATAAACAAACTCATCCTTATCCTTATAATAATGCCCTTTTAATGTTGTCTCATGCTTAAACCCAAGTTTCTCATAGAACTTATGGGCTCTTACATTGTCTGCATGCGTCAATAAATATAATTTTCTTAATTTTTGTTTATGTTTTTTATAATATGATTTTGCATCTTTGACTAATGCATCAAAAAGTTTTTTGGCAACACCTATACCACGATATTGAGGTATAACGGCAATCCTGTCTAACTCACACAATTGATGCTTCCGCAACCCATGTACAACCCATGTCACAATACCTGTTATTCTACCCTTCTCTTCAGCAACAATATAATTATGAGATTTTTTGGTTTCAGTCTTAAAAACAACAATCCCTTCTTTTAAGTCTTTGATATTATAGCTTTTTACAAGAACATCAGCAATTCCTCTTGCATCTTTCAATGTTGCTTTCCTGAATTTCATCGTGTCACAAATTCTTGACGTCTCATCTTAGAAACTAATCTCTCCAGAGCATCTATCTTGTTCATCAGCTCAAGTTTTTCCCTGTCTGCTTCCTGGACTTTATTTGTAAACCTTGTAAGCTCGAAATCCTCTTTCTTGATATTTTTGCTTATTGCTACAAACTTATTTATTTCTTCTTCAAAAATATTTACTTTCTCTGTTATTTTATTTATATTCTCTTTTAATTCATTATAGCTTTCTGCATCATTTTTTAATGTGTCAATCTGTATCTTTAGCTCTTTGCCAAGCTCTTCCTCAAATTTCTCAATAATCTTTTTCTGCAGTTGAGATCTTAGCAATTTAAAATCAAAAAGCTCCTTTTCAAAATCATGCCTTAAGCTTTTTATTACATCAATATTCTCATCAAAATTCTTGGAAAATTCTTTGTTTTTATTGTCAATGTTGCTTATATTTTCATTTATCTGCTGCTTTAATGTTCCTATTTCTGCCTTTAACTCATTCATAGAATTTGTCGTATAGTTCAGATTATTCTTTATAACATCAATCTGCTCTTTTATTGTCATTAAGTCCTTTATTTTTTGTATCATGTTTACCTCTTTAGACATTTTTTTAGTTTCTCAACTGCAATTTTTCTGAATCTTTTTAAATTTTCGCAATTTTCCATCTCCCCATAAGTCTCTTCACTTCCAACGGAGTTGATACCGGACGTAGTCCGAGTATCTTCTGGAATAAAAATAGGGTCATGCCCAAAACCATAATTTCCCTTTACTTCTTCTGCAACAGTGCCTTTTTCCTCACCTAAGAAACTTACTGGCTCTTTACCCGGCTCACAATAACCAACAGCCGACTTGTAATAACAAGTCCTATCATCAATATTTTCCATTAACTTCAATATTCCTTTAAGCCCAATCCTTTTATGGATATAAGAGGAGCAGGTTCCTGGAAAATCATTCAATGCTTTAATAAACAGCCCGGAATCCTCAACAACAATTGGTTTTTGTAATTTATCTGCAAGCATTTTTGCAGCATCTCTTGCTATTTCCTCAGGATTGTCGCTTCTTAACTCTCTATATTCCATCTCAATATGGTTTATTTTAATACTATTCCCCAATATTGCTTTGAATTCTTTTACCTTGCCTAAATTGCTTGTTACCAGGTTTATCTCCATAAGAAAAGGGATTATTTATTAGTATTTAAAGGTAAGTGGAAAATATGTTACTTATTTTAGTAAAGATTTAAATATGATTTAAAAAATATTTTAATTATGTTTACAAAAGAGATGTTAGAGAATGCTTTGGAAGAAGTAAAAAAAGAGCGTGATTGGATACTTCTTGAAACTGCATATATAGGGAGGCTGTCACATGCTGTTAAAAATGGAGACTATGGGAGAATTAAAAAATTTGAGCGAAAGGCAGCAAGAGCTGAAAGAAAAATACATAGTTTTGAAGAAAGAGTTATTCGAATAATTAATTACCTGCGACAAAGATTTCCAGCCTGGAATCATGCTCTTTCTGAAATAGAACGGCAAACAAAAATATTTGATGAAAATATATTGAAAAAAGTATCTCTTATCGGTGGTACGATACCTCCATTAATAAAAGAAAAAAATTTAGATCAAATTTCTGTTGAAGTTGACAAAGTAATGGATGAGGGAGTAAGACCGCTAATTGCTTTGTTAAATCATTTATACGATCAGCTTGAAAAACGATTTATGGACGAAAAGGCAAAAGAAAAACAATTGCCCCCAGAGTTAGAATCCCAACTTGATAAACAGCCATTTCTGATTGTATTTCATAGTGCAAATGAGATGGCAATGGTAAATAGAATTTTAGCCATGAGCCACTCCCTACCTGATAACTATATTGGCAGGTTTCTGCAATACGCTTTTGAAGTTGATTATTTCTGGATAGAACATAATGGAAAGATGCATGGATTTTTTGGTCACGTACCCCATTATTTGACAAGAAGGGACATATACAAGTCAATCAAATTCTGGGATAAAACTACTAAACCCAATAAAATGCTTTTAGAAATGAGACATGGAACATATACTGGAATATCAAAGAAGTTATCTGCAGCGCTATACAGAAAAGGACTTTTATTGCCGGAGTGGTTGCTTTCAAAGGTGGGGATAATAAAGCTAATTGTTGAAATTAAGAGTGGGATGGGAGATGATATAAGAGCCTTAGACGAATTAGTCAGGATAATCAAGGAAAATAATTTACAGAACAGCATTATATTTCTTGCTTTTCAAGCTCGACCTTTAGAATATCTTAAACAAAGATTACCCCACGCATTTACTATTCATATGATTATTAAAAAAATTCCATTTTTAAAGAAAACATCATTTATAGGTTTTTCTTACTCTCCTCTAATAAATTGTTTTTCAGCTGCTACAAAAGGCTCTGAAAAAGCAAATTTAGAACAAATTAAACATGCTGACGATAGTAATAAAGTCTACATAGATTGGAAAGTATTAACAAAAGAACATTTAGATATATTAGTAAGGCATGGTGGAAGAGGAGCAATTATATGGCAGGAGCCTGAGACAATAGTTGAATGGTTAAGAAATCCCCCTAGTGTCGAACAATGATTTTGTAAATATTACATTATATCCTTTTACCTTGCCTAAATTGCTTGTTACCAGGTTTATCTCCATAAGAAAAGGGATTATTGATTAGTATTTAAATGTGATTGGAAGTTACAAATTAAATTCATTAAAAATTAGCCTTTATCATACATATTTTTTAATATCTTCTTCCAATATTTTTTCATATTCCTTGATCTCTTTTATAAAAAATACCTTGATTTCATGTCTAAACAGATAAGCCAAAATTCCAAATCCTAAAACTGATAGTATAATTATCATACCTAGGTTTATGCCATGAGATAATTCTTTGCCAAAAAAGGCCAATACAAACAGACTAGGGATAAAACCTAAAAATGAAAACATGATATAATCTTTAAACTTCATTGGAGTCAATCCCGCAGAAAAAGAAACAGCATTAGTAGGGAATAGTACTGGGATTATTCTTGCAGCAAACAAAGCAATGTTTCCTCTTTTTTTAAAAAAAACATCAAAATGTTCAAGTTCTTTTTTATTTATGATTCTCTCAACAAAAGATCTGCCCAATTTTCTGGATATATAAAATACAAAAATAGAGCCTATCATAATTCCAATTAAAGAATATATTGTACCTAAGGTCACACCAAAAATATAACCTCCTGATATTGTAAAGACAGAACTGGGAATAATAAGAAGAACAACCTGGAAGGTTTGTATAAGAATGAAAACAATAGGGGCATAAATACCAAATCCTGAAATAAATTGCTTAACAGCTTCTGGATCTGAATAAATCAATTTCAGCTCATTATGATAAATAAATGCCAGAATTACTAAAACAATGATAATAATCCAGGATGAATAGAGTATTATCTTATTTTTAAGATTTCTTGTTGATCTTAACATTTAAAAAATTATCACTTTGCCATATATATAATTTTTGTAAATTTAAGAAAAATTTAAGCATTAAATTAAGATTTTAACTTACCAAAAAGTATTTAAAAATCAATTTCCTTTATTCCTTTATGGACACAAAAGAGGTGTTAGATAAGGCCATAGAAGATGTAAAAAGAGAAAAAAATTGGCTAGTTAGAGAATTCTATTATATTGAACATTTAGAATCTGCTGCTAAATTAGCCCAGGCTGAGGATGAAAGACATAGGGACCTGGGTATTAAGGAGATGAGGGCTTTTGAAAGAAAAGCAGCAAGAGCAGAATCAAAAATTTATAATTTTGATGAAAGGATTATTAATATTCTTAATTTTTTACGCCATAGGTTTCCAAGTTGGAATCAGGCATTAACTGAAATAGAGACTGAACTTAAGGTCTATGTAGGCAACATCCTTAAACGAGTTTCCTTTATTGACGGCACCATTCCACAGTTACTGAAACAAAACAAAATTGACGAAATTCTAACAGAAATTGAAAATCTCAAAAAAGATGGGATTAGGCCATTGACCGTTGTATTAAAACATTTAGAGGACCAGCTTTCAGGACATAAAAATAAAGAAACGCCAATTGAAAATGAAAGAGAACAACAAGTTGAAACCGCTTTGGATAAGCAGCCTTTCATGATTGTTTTCCATGGTACAAATACTATGAAAGAAATCTACAAAATATTATCTGTCAGGCATTTGCTTCCCACAACCTACTTAGGAAGAAGATTAGAATATGTTATGGAAATAGATTATTTTTGGATAGAGCATCGTGGTAAAATTTCTGCTTTTTTTGGCCATACCCCTTATTTAAGGCAACCCAGGAAAGCAAAAAAAATTTTGAAGATGAGGCATACGGAAATTAATCCGGAAAGCGCAACCCAAAGCCAGGGAATATTGAATATTGACTGGATATTTGCCAGGGCCGGACAAGTAAAATTAATGATAGAAATCAAGCAAGGCGTGGGTAAAAAAGGACATGATGAACGCGCCTTAGATTACTTAATTGCAAAAATAAGGGAATATGGGTTGGAAAACAGGATTATGTTTCTTGCTTTTGCAATTTGGCCTTTAGAATATTTAAAGAAAAAACTTCCTAATTCAACCACTATAGTCATTATTAGTAAATTATGGGGTGTAAGAATGAGCTTTCCTAACCAAAGAACCTTTAGGAATATAATGAGATTTCACTTATTTAATAGCCTTAAATCATTTAAAGATTGTGACATGTTTGCTAAATGGGCAAGAGGTTCTGAAAAAGCCATAAAAAATCAGGTTATGGATACAATAAAAGATGGCAAGCCTTTAATCGGAGGTAAAATAATAAAAAAAGAAGTCCTATATTGGTTGATGAAACACGGTGGAAGGGGCGCATTAATCTGGAAAAGCCCAGAAACAATAATAAGCTGGCTTAGGACAGAACCGAATATAGATTAGACTTTTATTTTTTCTCTCGGTCTTTTTTTTAAAACTTATTTAAATCCAAATTTGAGATTAATAAGGAAGGTTGTTTAAAATCTCCAGATAACAAATTATTTATACCTCTTCTTCCAAAAGTTCGCATATGGATATTTTTGAATGGGTTTTTAAGAAAAGGCCTGGAGAAAAATATATTCTAGAAGTAGATTCTCTCAAAAAAACAATTAAGCCTGAAATAAAGTTATTTGATGACTTGTGGCTTAAGCATAAAGAGAAAAGGGCATTATTACGAAAGATTCAAGAAGGCAAATCTTCTTTATCAAAACGCATACCGGGATTAAACAGAGATATTCTCAAGTATTTCAGGAAAATTTTATATGAAGATAATAATATTAATGCTTTAATTAAAAAAATAATATTTGAATCAACTGAAAGGCTGCACGAAGCTGAATCCTGGGTAAGAAGATATGGTGAAGAAACTCCGCCTACATGGGAGGAGGAATATGGCCAGGTAGTTGGACCAAAAGGAACACAAAGAAAAACAGGGATTAGGAGACCTTATTATATTGAACAAGCCAAGAGATCTGTTTTGGATAAAGTTAAAGATGAAAAAAAATTAGAGGAATTTATTAGAGCTATAGCAACAAAACTGAGTTATCACTTCAATATCCTCAAGGATCTCTACCCTAAACTTGAGCAGATACTTAATTCTCAATCAGAAAAAGCAAAACAACGTACTATTGATGTTGAAGAATTTACTGGAGAAGAGGATGATACATTATTAGAGATTAGAAAGGTTCTAATGGATATCCTTAATGAGATAATATTATTTGCTAGAAAAACAACGCTTCTTGAATTTGATGAACAAAAGATTATTCAATCACTGCATTCTATTGAACCATCATCCAAGAGAATAGGGATAATGTTTATCCATGGTGTTTTATGCAAACCTGAGGATTTTTATGAATTCGAAAATAGTTTTCATAGAAAAGGTTTCATTACATATAATGTAAGACTTCCAGGCCACGGCATTACAATTGACGATTTATTGACTACTCCTCTAGGCCAGATAGAGTCTTTCCTAATATAAGCATTCAAATATTTTTATCAATACATGGCAGGTATAAATGAGGGAGACGGTAGATTCTATGTTGTTGGCACTTCGCTTGGTGCAATGATGACCTTGCACATTATGGCTAAAAGATGGGGGAAAGTCTACCCATACCAAAGTATGGTTAAAGGATTTATTTCAATATCAGCTTTTCTAATACCTAGAACAATTGGATTTCTAACTAGGGCAGGATTTATTGGAAAGATAACAGAATCTCTTCTTAGTAGAAAAATTATTCCTGGATTATTAAAACTATTTACTTCCATATGGTATTATACTAAAACTAAAGATCAAATAGACAAAGAAATAACTAAGATTAGAAAATCAAAAAAAGGATTAACTGCAGAACAATTTGATGAAGCTGCAAAAACCAAAATAAAATCTATACTTAAGGCAAGAATTAAAAATACAACTAAAAAAATTTTAACAAAAGGTGATTATAGGATTTACTTCGAAGAACTTAACGAAAAACAATTGGAGGATCTGGCTGAATTAATACTGGAAAATATACATCAAGGCAGGAAGGCTATTGACACAGGACGTGCACTCGATATAAGAGCACTTATCAAAAGAGATGCTACAGAAATAATAGATTATAAATCTTCAGGTGCATTATTAAAATTTGGATATGGGATAAGAAAAGACGTAGAATACATCCAAATTCCAATATTGGTTATTCATGGGAGTCTTGATACTTTAGCTGACCCTCGAAGTGCAGATTTAATTTATAATCGTGTAAAAACACCGTATAATCTAAAATCTAAGCTAATGTTAAAACGTACTGGTCACATACCCATGATAGATTTTGATAAGAAAAAGGTTTTTAAAGAATCTGCTAATTTTATAATAAATACAGAAAAGATCTATGGTGAAACAGAAAAAGAAAGAAGAAGAAAAGTAAAACAAGAACATGCACTTGTTCCTTCTTAACCAAATCAAATTTAATATTCAATTAAATTGATTTGCTTCTCTCCAAACTCCTAACTGTTTATACAACAAAACATTTAAATAAAAATTCTATACACCCATCAACATGAACCCTGAAGAAAAACCTACAAAGATACTCTCAGATGAGCATCAGAATATATTAAAGGTGATTGATGCATTAACTAAAGAATGCATCTCTTTAGAGTCAGGAAAAGAATTAGATAAAGACTTCTTTGAAAAAGCAATTGATTTCATACGAAACTATGCTGACAAATTTCATCACGCAAAAGAAGAGGATATTTTATTTGTGGAATTAAATAAAGATGACATAGAAATGCACTGCAATCCTATCCCGCAGATGCTGCATGAGCATGATTTAGGGAGGGATCTTGTAAAAGGCATGGAACAGACCTTAAAAGAAAACAATAAAGCAAAAGTTATAGAAAACGCAAGAGGATACGCACAATTGCTTCAGGAACATATTGATAAAGAAGACAATATACTATATCCTATGGCTGATGAAGCATTGAATCAACAAACTCAAAAAGAGATATTAGAGAAATTTAAGCAAGCAGAGAGTGAAAGAAAAGCCGATGAAGAACGCTGTTTGGATATTGTAAAAGAGTTTAAAGATAAATGATTGAAATGCAACAAACATATGACAAAATAATCTCATTGGTAAAAAACAACATCTCCAATATTGATGACAATCATGTCCAATTTTCAGATACAAACTATAAGCCATTCAATTTTGATAAAAATAACTTTAAAGAAATAAAAGATGTTGATTCCAATAATAAAATTGCATTTATTGACGGTGGTTCTTCTGAAATAATAAAGTCATCAAATTTTTCTTTAAATCTAATAAGGATTTATTACACAACCTATAAGGAAAATAAAAGAATCAATTCAAAAAAACAGGAGTTCTATGCATTTACCCACACTAAAAATATTGATAACGAACTATTTTACAATGCAGAGTTTATTAATAATGATAATAAAAATAATAATATTGAAATTAATAATTTATTGCCAAATAATGAGGATTTATTATTGAGCTCATTTGATGAAACAATTAAGCAAGGAATTACAAGAGCAAGCATATCAAATGTCTCTAATGTTATAAGAAGATTCTCAGAGCTAAAAACAGCAATAAATCTTACAGACAATTTAGATGAAAATGACATTATTGTTTTAGACGGCTCATTGCAATGCACTTTTACTAATGAAAAAAAATATTTTGAGGAATTATACAAAAAAGCAGAAGAAAAAAACATAATCATTTCCGGTTTAAGTAAAACAACAACATTGATGACAGACAGAGGCAACAGCATAGCAAATGCATTGAATAAATTCAATATTGATGGAAAATGGTTCTATAATCCTGTTGTTGAAATAAAAGCAAGTAATCATAAAGCAGAAATGGCTTTTGTAAAACTCCATGAAAGCTCAAAATACATATTTAGATTTGAAATACATAAAGAGCAAAAACAACACTTAAACAACGTAATAAGCTTAATATCAAACAATTGCAAAGATGCTGTTTTTATTGGATATCCTTATGGTTTAATAGAAGCTGACAGAAATGCTCGTGTTTCACAACAGGAAAAAGAAATGCTCCTAACCTTATTTTCCACAAAGCTTGGAAAAGACTGGGAAAAGATAAAAGAATCATTAAGCAATGTAGATGCGCACGAAGTTCTTGATAATATAAGTTAAATAACAATAAACTATTTAAATCTTAAAATTAGTATAAACTTATGTACGACGTAATAACTGTTGGCTCTGCTACTGTAGATGCATTAGTGAAAACAGAGTTCTGCGAGATGATACATAATAAACATGAAGAAGACTGTATTGCATATCCTGTTGGAGCGAAAATCCTGATTAAAGAATTAATTTTAACAATAGGTGGGGGTGGCACAAATACAGCGGTTGCATTATCAAGATTAGGCCATAAAACAGCTTTTCTGGGAAAGATAGGCACAGGAGAAAATTCAAGAAGGATTATTAACCAATTAAAAAAGGAAAAAGTAAACACTTCCTTAATAATAAGGTCAAAAACAGGACGTACAGGTTATTCTATAGTCCTGGACAGCAAAGAACATGACAGGACTATCTTAACATTCAGAGGCTCTAACAGCAATTTAAGGTTCAATGAAATAAAATTAAGAAAATTAAAGACAAAATGGTTTTATTTCTCATCAATGATGCAACAGTCATTCAAAACCCTGGAAAAAATAGCCAATCATGCAGAAAAAAATAACATAAAGATTGCTTTCAACATAAGCTCTTATCTTGCAAGAAAAGGAAAAAACTATTTGAAAAATATATTAAAAAAAGTGAATATTCTTGTATTAAATAAAGAAGAAGCAATATTATTGGTAGGAAAAGGAAACATAAAAGCTTTATTAAAAAAAATAAATAAATTAGGACCAGATATTGTTGCTATTACAGATGGCAAGAATGGAGTCTATGTTTATGAAAATAACCATATTTATTGCGGAAAACCAACCAATGTTAAGATTGTAGAAACAACCGGCGCAGGTGATTCATTTGCATCCTCATTCTTGTGCGGAATAATAAGGAAAAATGACATAGAGTTTGCCTTAACGCTGGGAATGACCAATGCAGAATCCGTCATACAGCATCATGGCGCAAAGGAAAAACTGCTAAAGTATAATGAAGCCATAAAAGCAATGAAAAAAAGGCCAATAAAGGTAATTAAAAAGAAATTATGACCTCCTTGGAGAAACATTTAAATAAGCTTTTTCTTTAGTAACCTTAAAAGAGGTATAAGCCTAAATGAACAAAAAAAAAGAGTTTATTCTGTGGTTTAAGGATTTGACTATAGATGATGTTCCTTCAGTAGGCGGGAAAAATGCTTCTTTGGGAGAGATGTATAGAAGCCTGACAAAAAAAGGAGTTAATGTTCCGGATGGTTTTGCAGTAACAGCTTATGCTTATAGGTATCTATTAAAAAAAGCCAAAATTAAAAACCACATAAAACAAATTCTTTCAGATCTAGATACTCATAATCTGCATAATCTTGCTGAAAGAGGAAAAAAAGTAAGAGAAACAATCTTAAAAGCAGAATTTCCTGAAGAACTAAACCAGGATATAACTAAAGCTTACAAAAAACTATGCAGGAAATATGGAGCAAATACTGATGTTGCTGTAAGAAGCAGTGCAACAGCAGAGGATCTGCCGGATGCAAGTTTTGCAGGCCAGCAGGAATCATACCTCAATATTAAAGGAGAAAAAGCTTTATTGGAAGCATGCAAAAAATGCTTTGCTTCATTATTTACGGATAGGGCAATTTCTTATAGGGTAGACAAAAGATTCAGCCATTTCAAGGTTGCTTTGAGTATAGGAATCCAAAAGATGGTAAGATCTGATTTAGCTTCCAGCGGTGTAATGTTCTCAATAGATACAGAAACCGGTTTCAAAAATGCAGTTCTGATAACAGGATCTTACGGCCTGGGAGAAAATATCGTTAAGGGCACTGTAAATCCCGACCAGTTCTATGTTTTTAAGCCCACTCTAAAAAAAGGCTTTAAGCCAATAATAAGCAAGAAATTAGGAGCTAAAAAAATAAAAATGATTTACAGCAATCATAAATCAAAGGATCCAACTAAAAATATCAAAGTATTTCCTAATGACCGTTTTAAATTTGTAATAACGGATGATGAAATCCTGAAGCTTGCAAAATGGTCTGTTATAATTGAAGAGCATTACTCAAAAAAAGCCCGTAAGTTCAAGCCAATGGATATGGAATGGGCAAAAGACGGCAAAACAAACCAGCTTTTCATTGTACAGGCCCGTCCAGAAACTGTACAAAGCCAAAAAGATATCAATATACTGGAAGAATATGTCTTAAAAGAAAAAGGAAAAGTTATCATAACAGGTTTAAGCGTGGGCACAAAGATAGCATCTGGAAAAGCGCATGTAATAAAAAACACCAGAAATATAAAAAGCTTCAAGTCTGGAGAAATTCTAATAACAGAAAAAACTGATCCTGATTGGGAGCCAATAATGAAGATTGCTTCTGCAATTGTCACTAATAAAGGTGGTAGAACCGCACATGCAGCTATCATTGCCCGCGAACTGGGAATTCCGGCTATAGTCGGCACAGAAAACGGAACAGAAAAAATAAAAACAGGAATAGATGTCACAATAAGCTGCGCAGAAGGCGAGGTAGGAAAAATATACAAAGGAAAACTGAAATTTAAGATTAATAAAACTAACTTGAAAAAAATAAAAAGGCCAAAAACAAAGATAATGATGAATGTTGGCAATCCTGACCAGGCTTTTGATTTCTCTTTCATTCCAAATGACGGTGTGGGATTGGCAAGAGAAGAATTTATTATAAGCTCTTACATAAAAGTCCATCCATTAGCATTACTGCATTACAGTAAGCTCAAAGACAAAAATACAAAAAAGGTTATTGATGAATTAACTCGTGCTTACAAGAACAAAATTGATTACTTTATTGAAAAGCTTACTCAGGGAGTTGCAATGATTGCTGCTGCATTTTACCCAAAAGATGTTATTGTGCGCATGTCAGATTTTAAGACAAATGAGTATGCCAACTTAATAGGTGGAAAAGAATTTGAGCCAGAAGAAGAAAACCCCATGCTTGGTTGGCGTGGAGCTTCTAGATATTATACAGGAAATTATAGAGAAGCATTTGATCTGGAATGTAAAGCTATGAAAAAAGCAAGAGAAGAAATAGGCCTTACAAACATAAAGCTTATGATTCCATTTTGCAGAACTATCGAAGAAGGAAAGCTTGTTATTAAGGAAATGAAAAAACATGGCCTTGTACAGGGAAAAAATGGCTTAGAAGTATATGTAATGTGTGAGATACCTTCAAATGTTATCCTTGCAGATGATTTCGCAAAGATATTTGATGGCTTTAGCATTGGAAGCAATGATTTAACCCAATTAACTCTTGGCCTGGATCGTGATTCAGAGCTCATAAGCAGGCTTTATGATGAAAGAAATTCTGCTGTTAAAAATCTTATTTATGAAGCTATACACAAAGCTAAGAAAAATAATAGGAAGATAGGAATCTGCGGCCAGGGCCCCAGTGACCATCCTGATTTTGCCCGATTCCTTGTGGATTGTGGAATTGATTCGATTTCTCTAAACCCTGACACAGTATTAAAAACAACAATAAAAATTGCTCAAGAAGAGAAAAAGCTCAAAAGAAAATAATCAAATATCTTAAAAACCTACTGCTTCAATTTCTTATATCCAAGCCATATCAATATCACTAATGCAATTCCCATTACTGTGAATCTTCCGTAATTTTCCAATCCAGACCAATACCTTATAATCCCATAAATTATCAGTAAAACCCCTCCGCCCATTAACCCTGAGCTGACGCTGGTTATTTTCAATACAATACCCACAATCAATGCGATAATCCCAAATATTGTTGCTATTATAAACACATTTCTGTTATAATTTTCCCTTACATCTTCAAATTTCTTTCTGCAAGTCTCACAATAATAACTTTCAACACATCCGTCTTCATCATAGTTTGCACTGATGTCACCTTTATCCTTGCATTCTTTCTTTAACTCTTCATTAGGCTCTTTGTATGTGCAGTCTGCAGCCTCTCCCATTATTGGCCTTGGATAAGGTTTTTCATAAAATGTCTCTTCACAAAAATCCTCATGTTCTGGTGCCTCATAAAAAGCAGCAATCCCAAACCCTATAAAGAACGCAAAGACTATTGCAATCGCTATAGCCAACAAAACATGCTTGAATTTTGACATAGTAAAAGCAAGTATTTTAGAAGTTTAAAAATTTATTTGTTTTATCAACATTTATTTTCCATATAGAAAACTATAAATACTATTAATCCAAATAACCAATTATGCCAAAAGGACGTCCTGTAAAATCAGAAATAAGGCAGAATATAGTTGAAATTCTCTACTTTATGAAGCAGGGCTATGGTTATGAAATCTATAAGGCTTATGTTGCAATATTCCCAAAAGTCACTATGAGGAGCATTTACTACCATCTAAAAAAAGGCGTTAGTTTGAATGAATTTAAAATAAGCAAAGTAGAGAAAGAAAAAGGAGATTATTCCTGGGGTCCGGAAGCTGAAAAAATATACTATAACCTGGGAGATAGCGCAAAACCAACAAGCAATGAAAAAGTTAAAGAGTATTTTGATAAAAAGAAATCTTAAAACTTCTCCAGACCCTTTCCACTATCATCCATTCCAGTATCTCCACTTCTTTTATCTCCGAGCTCTTTATCTTTTAGTCCAGTATCTCCAGCTCCAGAATCTTCCATCTTAGGTTCTTTAGAAGCAGATGGAATGAGTTTTCTCAAAATTATCTCTAAAATCAAAATCATTATGTAAAATAGGATTAAATCGATGATTACCCAAAGACTTATATTGATAAGGCCGTGTATCCACAAGATAGTTATTCCGGAAAGATAATAGACAACTGTTGGTGAAGCAAAGAAGAAGAATACTTTTTCTTTTATTTTGTGGGTAAATGAGATAAAGATAATGAATGCAGAGTAGATAGCAATAAGAATCACAACTACGAGCTTATCCATGCTAAATAATCCCATACCTTCTGTAAATAAGGCTTTAAGGCTTATTACAACAATCCAAAATAGGTTTAACCCATTTCCCAAAGCAGTATTCCACCCCAGGTTTTCTCCTTTATACATGCCAAAATAAACTTCAAGAACAAGCCAAAACAATATTATAGGGGTCAAAAGCCACCAGATAGAAACATCCTTAAAAGGCGCTGAAAATATTTCATTAAATCCATCCAGAATATTTACCCATATATCAGCCATTTTTTTATCAGTTATTTTTTATAAATATCTAAATCTATATAAAATTAATTAAGACCGATAAAAGAAAATAATTGGAAGCTATATCTTAATATTAAAGCAAAAAGTAAGGTAAATATGAATAAAAGCCCGGTAAATACCCACAATTTATTTGCTTTTTTAGCATCAGAAAAAATTTTTCCTAGAGCTGTTTTTAACATTCTGCCGCCATCTGTAATCATTAAAGGCAATAAATTGATTAAGCCTATCATTAAGTTAAGTAAGAAAATCCATCTTATTAAACCTTTAAACCAAAAAAATGGAGCACTGACAGAATTATAGCCTTCTTTTATTCTTCTCTCGTTCCTGATATCTTGAATTCCCATAAGTCCTTTTTTTGGATTATCTGGAGAGGGTTTAGCAATAACTGTGAATGTACCATTTGTAGTGCCAAGTTTTAATTCTTGATTGGGTTTAAGGTTGCCTATTTCATCAGAAAAATCTTCATAGGAAAAGACCGTAACTCCATTAACTGTATTTATTATCATTCCGGGTTTCATACCCTGGTTCATCGCAGAAAAATTTTCCATTACGTCGTTGAAAGAAAAACCAACCGGATAGGTGATTTTTTCTTCAAAAGGTGCAGGTACATTTGGATTTAAGACATAAGGGTTTGGATTTAAGACATAAGGGAATAATAATAAAATTATGAAGGCTAAGACAATATTAGTCATTGGTCCTGCTGCAAATATCGAATACTGGACAATATCTTTTTCTTTTGATAGCTTTTTTTCATCTGGTTCAACAAAAGCAATAGGAAATAGTGGCAGCAACAATGAAAAAACACCAAGGCCGCTGGATTTTACTGGAACATTGTGAGCTCGTGCTAATATTCCGTGTGCAAATTCATGAATCAGGACTGTAACAAAAATCGCAATTAAGAAATGCCAAAATGATAAATATCCAATTCCAGGTATATTTGTTAATGGTAAAACCAGACTAACTCCCTGGGAAGCATCTTTTGGAGATATAAACAGATTAAATAATAAAGATAACATATTGATTGAAATTAGAATCATTCCATAAAAGCCAAAACCAATAAAACAGTATCCGATTAGCTTAATTAACTCCCGAAATCTTGAGGCAAATCTGTCCATAAATCCTAATCCAAATTCAGTTCTCCACAACACCGCATATAATAACGGGAGCTTTGAAATTTTTAATAAAATTTGAAAATCGAGTTTTTTTCTATTTATAACCACCATAAATCCAATAATCACAATGAAAAAGATAGCACTTAGAGTATCAAAGTTAATATATTTATTAAAGAAAAAAATAGAGAATGAAAATAAAAAAAATGCTGTTAAGAGTATATTTGATTTATTTTTCATGATAGAGAATACAAATTGATTCTTTTTAAATATTGCTATTTCAAAAATAAAAACTCATTTTTTTCTTACTGACCTGAACTTCTTGCATTGGCATCTCCTGCACCTGATCTTTCCCTGGATTATTTTCATATTCTGAGCCCTGATTTTAGTGCTGCATTTCTTACAGATGAATACATTAAGAAATTTCCTTGCCTGCGCTTCTGGGAATTTTACCATTTAAACTACCTGTTTAAATGGTAAGGCTCAGAAACACTAAAAAATTCCTTATGAATTTTTTGTGTCCCAAAAATTGCTTTGCAATTTTTAAGGATTTTTAATTTCTGTTGTTTGACCATTTTGTTTAGTATTTTATATTTTATTATATTAATCGATTTTATTGGGGTTTTACCTGTTTCATTACCTTGTCATTCAATATTACCCAATACATGACATTTACGCCTTCAACAACTTCGCCTTTAAGTTCTTCTGGAATCTTTAAATCGAATGTTTCATAGGTTTCAGAATCCATTACATTTGCAGTATTTTCCTGAACTGACAGCACCTGAGCTGACTTTTTCTCAACTATAGGAACATCCACATTATCATGGCCTGGCATTACAACAATCCTTTTTTTATCATCCACAAGGCCGACTGCCGTTAATCTGACTTTAGCATGGCCGTGTTTTCCAGGTCTGGAGACTTGCATATCAACAACTCTGCATGCAGCGCCATCCAAGATGATATAACTGCCTTTTTGTAAACTGCCTACGCTTTGTATTTTTATTGCCATAAATATCCTCGATTTTTAATGAGTAACAGAAGATAAAGATTAAGATTTATAAATGTTTATATTAGCTTTTTGCTGCAAGTTTCACATCGCTGGCTTTTACTGTAACACGGCCGGCATGCTTTGCAAGATTAACTGCTTTTGCAGCTATTACATCTGCAAGGTCCTCCATAGTATTCTTTAATGCTACTTTTGCTTTGTCTGAAACTCTGTCAGCTCCGCACTGCTTAAGTATTTTTTCCATTGCCGCCAACGGAAGAAGCCTTGAACTTTGAGTCATTGTACCACCCTTACAGATTCGGAAAAAAGAGATATATATAAAGGTTTTGGAACCCTATGTTCCAAAGCCCAGGAAATTTTTTTAAAATTTCCGCTGGTTTTGAATGTCAAAACCACCCAAACTTTTTCCTTCTCTTATGCCTCATCAATCTCTTAATCCTGTCTTCCATTTCTCCACTACCCTCAAAACTTCTTTCCATTCTTCTGAATTCTTTTGTATGATGAAAGGTTCTTCCATTCTTCTCATAAAACTTATGCTTTTTATGCAGTATTTCGTGATACATTACATAATCCAATAAATTTTTATCAGAAAGAAGAACTTCACTTATAGATATTGTATCAGTTCCATATTCATAAGAGCCTAACCTCCTTATAGAATTATGCCGCGTTAAGTTTGGCTTTTCTATCAAACCAAAAAAATATTTTTCATTGATTTTATTGAAAGATTCTTCCAGCACAGGATCATTATTAATTTTTGGGATGCTTATATGCAGATTTTTCATAAAACTATTGTACAAATCTATATTTGTTGTTTTTCTTTTATCTTTAAAAACTTTAAGCATCAACCCCTGTATAAGCCCGATTTGTATTTCTTTGCTTATTTTTCTCCATTTCCTGCTTAAATTGAACTGAAAAGAATCTCTGGTATATCTTACATTAGCATTATATGGCTTGAATTTATCTGTATATTTTATTTTCAAAGTATAATCTTCCAGATTTCTATCCTGAAACAGCTCATTAAATGCCTGCTCAACTAATTTCATTTTTTAATGTTCATTATTTTTTTATTATTTTTAAAATTGAAATTTTTTTATTGTATAAAAAGTATGAATTACTTTTTATGCTTGAAAATTTTTGATTTTCATTGTTTTTTATTGTTAATGAAACTAAGAACCGCTGACCTCATACCTCAAAATAGCAGCTACTTTTCCAATATCCTTTAATTGTACTCCTTCTCTTGTTTCAGTAGAAATAATTTTGACAGTTGTCCCTACAAGCTTTGCCTCATTTTCAAATTCTTCCATCTTCTTCTCATCCAATTTCTCTGACAACAGCAAAGTATCAACCGCACCTAGTTTCAGATTTTTCATCACTTCGTTAACACCGTAAGAAACCGTGCCAGGTTTTGTTGACAATAACTCAAAAAACCTTCCAAGAATTTTCTTTTCCTCCATAATCTCTTCTTTCGCAAGCACATCCTGGCTTCTGTCCACCAGCTCCTGCAAACCAAATTCTCCAGTATAACTCAAATCTTTTATAGCTATAATTTTATTTTTTACTTCTGTGGTTATATGTCCTCCTTCTATGAAATCATGTTTTGTTGGGCCTGGGCCTCCTACTATTATTCCTTTCAGGTTTTTATTGCTCAAAAACTGCTCTTTCATATACTCAGCTACCTTCTTAAAGTGGTCTTTCTTTGCCCCTTCTCTTAATCTTTCAAATCTTGCGGCTGATTGTCCTCCAGCCCTGGTTTTCCCAGGGACCTCAGAATGCGTTTTTACCAGGGGTATTATTGTTTTGCCCTTAAGATAAGCTATGTTTGCATCCCTCCTGTCAACAATAACAAGCCCATAAACTTCTTTGATGTCAAGCATATCCCTCAACAGCTCAAGAACAAACTCTTTGTCACATCTATAAATCCTTGTCTTTAATGGCAGCGGAGGTTCAATACTCCACACTTCAAAATCCTGCTGGCCTTCTCTTTTTGCAACATTTCCAGAGAAAACAGCCAGACCGTTTTCAGGAGTCCTTTTATACAAACGCAGATGCCGTATCATTTTTTCCAAAGCATCTATTACATTCTTCCTTGTTGAAGCAGATTTAATATTAGTTGCTGTGCCTTTTTCCTGGTCCAGATGATTAATAATCTTTATAATATCATAACCTTTTGGTATGTAGACTGACACAAGTTCTGTATGCCTGCCTCTATGCAGCTCAAGTTCTTTTATGAATTTCTTCAATTGGTACTTTTGTTTTTCAGTTATATGCATTTTAACCTCTAATTTAGGTTTATAACTAACGTAACTAAGAACAAGTCATTCAATTATTTTATTTCTCTTATAGTTTTGCATATTATACCTATAAATTGGCTTATTTATAAATATTTTTGTTATTGATTGCAAAAGGAGTAAACATAAGATTTTTATACTAGTATTTTAATAATTATCAAAAAAAGGTGATATGATGGTAGAAAAGATTAAGACAGGCACAAGAGGCTTAGATCAAGTTCTTAAAGGGAGTTTACGAAAGAATTCTAACATCCTGATCACTGGAGCTCCGGGAACTGGAAAGACGATAATGGCCCTGCAATTTATTTATTATGGGGCAAAAAAATATAATGAAAATGGGATTTTAATACAATGGTATAGTAGTATACAAAAACGTAATATTTAAATAGTAGTTACTATGTAGACTATGTAAAGTAAAGGCTAAATAGTGGTTATTTCATATGCCCCATAAAAAGAATTGGGATATAATGAAAATTATAATAACTAAAAGCAAGAAATCTCAAGCAGCTATGAATTCTTAATGACTTATGGCTGGGCTATCTTGATTGTTCTAACGGCTATCGCTGCATTGGTATATTTGGTGTTCTAAGTAAGCCCTGAAGGATTATTGCCTGCTAAATGTAAATGTACTTAAAAAACACAACAAAAAAAACTTTGATTGCAAAAAATGCAAAAGTATGCAAAAGTATTTTTTCTAAAACTTTTGGATTGATGTTTTCAAAGAAAAAATTATTAATTTTTATTTTCAACAAAGAAAAAATAATTCCATTGCATATGTTTTTTGTTTTTTACCCGATAGAGGTTTCATTTCTAAACAAAAATAAAATTGTTGTAGAGATAAAAGATATGAATCATTAAAAAGAATATCAAAAAATATAGAGGGGTTGAAAACGGAATAAAAAATTAGTCTTCTTCTTTTTTTTCTTTTTCTATTGCCTTTATTTCATCATCAACAATATTTTTTATTTCTTCAATAATCTTTTTTTCTTCTCCATTCATTTTCTCCTCAAGAAATCAATTTAAACCTGTTGTTTCTTCTTCTGATAAGCTACTATCAATATTATTCCCAATATTATAACCACAGCAGCAATTAGCCATGCTACAGGTGCTTTACCTGGCGCTTCTATTGCTTTTGGTGCTTCAACTTCTTCTGGTGGTGCAACTTCCCCTGGTGCCTCTTCTCCAGGTGCAACTTCTTCTCCTTCTGGAACTTCTTCCTCAACCACAACTCCAGTCTTTGTACCAACAGCAAATGAGCTGAATCCAGGCGTATCTGCCTCATAATTAACATAAGTAGAGTCTGTTCCTGTTACTTTTGTAACTAATTCATTCCATCCACTCTTATATCGATACAAAGAGATATCTCCTGATGCCAGGCTATTTTCTGTTAGCCATGCTTTTGTTACTCTGAAACTTACTTTAAAGCCCTCTGCATCACTATCTACTATATTCTTCTTATTAATCCTTAGATACTGGTATACTTTCGCGGCAGCTTCTGTTGAAAGTGGATTTTCTTTCAAGGCCTGGACCTCTAAATCTACATTCTTTAGCTCAGATTTAACATCATTAACAGCAACACTGGTTACTGCTATTGTTGCCTTATCTACATCTAAGCTAAATGATGATCCTGCAGGTACTGTGCTCCATACCTGTGCTTTTGAATCTGCAACCTTGCTTACAGTTGCTGCTCCACCGCCTCCTCCACTTGAGGTAGTGGTAGTGGTTGTGGTTGTGGTTGATGCTGCATCTGTTGTAAAGGTAAATACAGTGCTATTGAAAACAGAATTGCCATTATAATCATATAATGTTACATTATAATAATAGACTGTGCTTGCTGTCAATCCAGTAAATGAAACACTTGGTGATTTTGAAAATGCTGTTTGCATAAATGAATTTGTGAATGATGTATTTCCAGTACCGTAGAAGACTGTAGCATTAACAGATTCATTTACGCCAGATATAGTTACTGTAGCGGATGTTTCACCAGGACTGCTACTTATACTTGTCCCGCTGTTTGGTGCTGTGCTATCTGCCATTGTAAAAGTCCTATTAACTGATAAATTAAGATTGCCACTTGCATCTGTTACATTAAATGTTATATTATAAACACCATCCTTAAACCTAATCTCAGACCATGTACAAATGTTATCGTTACCAATTGTGCCAAGAGTTGCTGATGATATATTACTGGAAACTGATGAATCTGTCCCATTGATTATATATTTACAATCAGTTGCATCATTGCTAACAGTTACATTTGGAATAACTTCACTTATACCAAGGGAGGTTGCTGGGCTATTTATTGACACACTTGGTGATCCTGTATCATTAACAGCACCTGCTCCAGAGAAATGAGGCACAGTCACTATAGTCCTCCCACCACTAGTATAATTCCAGCAAGGTAATGAAGTTGAAGTTCGACTATATACTGTTGATGTTGTACACTGGCTTACATTTGTTCTGGCAGTCAAATCATTTTCATCTTCAAAATACCATATTTCTTGTGCAGTTCCAGTGCCATTTTTAGAAACGTTATATGGTAGTACTATAACTCCATAATAATCATTTTCATTAGATAGGAATTCATCAATACTTCCATTAAATAATACAAAAGGTGTCAACAAGTTCATTGTAAAATTATTTTGAATACTATTCTCAAATTTAGTGTCATTAATAAACACTGAAAAGTTTATCTTACCCCAATTAGCGCCAGAGCCATTAATTTCTGTAATAGTTACATTCATATTATGGGTATCACTAGATGCATTCAAGTTTAAGAATATCTCAAAAGTATCATTAACAGCTGTTTCATTTGATTCTATATACACTCCATCAGCACCTTTTGACCTTACGCTTGTGTTAATCGCCGCAATTCCGGGGTTTATAGATAATAAGTATTCATTAATGCTGCTATTTACTTCATTGGGCCTTATTAGACCTACCTGGGTAAATGTTATTACACTGCTATTTCTTGCATTCCCTAAAGTATCATTTACTGTGAATTTGATTGTATGTGTTCCTGAAGTGAAATTTGTTA
>Ga0187833_10000341_pt1 | contig 54452 bp, 53 predicted proteins | sample ETNtaG_37_FD_167968 | JGI IMG/M metagenome (GOLD analysis project Ga0187833, IMG submission 167968) | Marine microbial and viral communities from oxygen minimum zone, Eastern Pacific Ocean - ETNP2014_SV_400_PacBio MetaG (Illumina Assembly) | ecosystem: Environmental > Aquatic > Marine > Hypoxic...
ATATGCGGACCAGTGCCGTCGCACTGCAGATCTTGTTGCCCATAATCTGGGGTTAACGGACGGCGAATGGACACTTGCCTTCCAGTCCCGCTTTGGGCCCGCTAAATGGCTGCACCCTTACACCAGCGAAGTGCTGGCCAGCCTCCCTGACGAGGGGGTATCAGAGGTGCTTATGATATGCCCTGGGTTCGCGACGGACTGCCTTGAAACAATTGAGGAGATTGGGCAACTAAACCGTGGCATTTTCCTGCGGGCTGGCGGCAAAAATTTCAGATATGTGAAGGCTCTTAATGCGACCGATGATCATGTCGCCATGGTAGCGGATATTGTTGATGACCATTTGTTCATGGATGAGCGCTAGCCAGCTTCCCCTTCTTCAGCCTGTTCTGACTCCTGGGAAGTAGATTCCGCCTCGGCTGCTGGTGGCTGGTACAAAAAACCAGCTACACGATCACGACCCTGTTCAACTGCAAACTCCAACGCTTTACAGGCATTTTCAACCAGCTCGTCAGAAGCTTCCGTTCCATGAAACGAAGTGATTCCACCGGAGGTTGTAATCTTGGTATCTTCATCGTTGGCGACCTTGATCTGGCGAATCAACTGACTGATACGATTGATGATCAATACAGCATCATCTTCGGTTGCCCCTGATAGCAACAGGCCAAATGAATCGGATTCTTGCCTTGATACTACATCCACTTCACGTAACGCAGCTTTAACAATCCGTACAAACAGTTGCAGGACCTCATTCCCGCTGCCAAGTCCATGCTTGTCCACTACATCGCCGAACTGGTCGACCTGCAACACGGCAAGGGTAAAGTAATAACTGCCTCGTTCACTCATACCCCGATGCTGCGTGAGCACTTCAAGGAAATGTGACTTGTTATAGCATCCGGTCAGTTCATCCAGTGTTGTCACCGAAGAGAGGGTTGACTTAATATGCTCCAATTCCTCGCGAGATTCTGATAGTTCATCATTTGCCTGCTTCAGTTCTCGCTCCATCCTGTCCAGGGCACGATTAATGACAAGGTTGGGTGCTACCATCATCAAGGCCATAGTGATACCTATGACAACCAGTTGCTGCACATTTCCCCCAGGGAGAAGGAAAAGTACAAGCCCATAGAGCACTAGAGTATTTATGCCGAGCAGCAAAAAGATTCGGGATTTCTGTGTCATCCTATGCCTTCACTATTAGATTGCCGTCACCAGGTCGACTGACTCACTCGATAATACTGTAATCGACTATCCAGGCCAATCTCGGACCTCATCGAATTATTCGTAAGGGCCGAGTATAGAGATTGTAAACATGTACCATTTCAAAAGGTCGATGCTGACAATTCCTTATTGGTAATAAATTCCAGCAGCACAGCCTGACCCTTCTCGGTTGCCTCGATGCCGCGCCTTAAAGCAGGAATGATCTCTTTTGGATCAGTCACCCTCTCGCCATAGCCGCCAAAGGCTTTCGCCATATCAGCATAGTTCCCGGAAATATTGGTACTTCCATATTTTTCTGTAGATACCTGCATGATGGGTATTTCTATGGCCATGGAAAAATTATTAAAGAGAATAGACAGGATTGGAATTCGTTCACGCACAGCCGTCTCAAAATCCATGCCGGTGAAACCGATCGCTGCATCACCCCAGACATTGATGCAAAGCGCATCCGGGCGGGCCAATTTCGCGCCCATTGCAAGCCCAAGACCATAGCCCAGCTGCGTTGTTTTCCCCCAGCCAATGTAACTGAGGGGTTTCGTGCTCTCCCAGAAGGGTGTTATCTGATCCCTTGGACTACCCGCATCATGGGTAATGATTGTATTGTCAATATCAACGGTGTGAAGTAAATCCCAGATCACCCGATAAGGGTTGATGGGTGTATCCTGACTCGTCAGTTTTGGCATCCATTCGTTCAACCAGGATTCCTTTGTTTCCCTAATCCTTGATGGAACCGACGTCTTTCTGGCTTCCGACTCCGACCTGTCCTTGCTATCCAGCGCGGAATTCAAACGCTGCAGTGTCAATTTTGCGTCTCCCGCCAGGGCGTATTTCCCGGGGACATCCTTATTCAGATCCATCGGATCCAGGGTGGCATGAACGATTGTTTTGCCACGGGGCATCCTCACGCCAAACCCGGTAAGCGCAAAACTACAGCCGATACCAAAAATCAGATCTGCTTCCTGTAGAAATTCATGAACATTTCTTGGAATGCTGCGTCCCCCCGAACCCAGAGACAAGGGATGGTTCTCTGGAAATGCACTCTTGCCTTCCAGGCTGGTGGTCACCGGGATATTCCAACCCTCCGCAAGTTGCTTCAGTTCAGGCCATGCCTTCGCATAGTGCACTCCCTGGCCAGCGTAAATGACTGGCTTCTTAGCCCTCGATAAAACTTCCGCCACCTCATCAATCGCAGATGGATCTGCTACGCTCCGGGTCGCAAAACTAGGCACGTAGGTAAAGTTGTCATCAACCTCTTCACCAAATACGTCCAGCGGTATTTCAATCAGAACCGGTCCTGGACGCCCATTTCGTAATTGCCAAAAGGCTCGACGCATGACATCTGGCAGGGAACGTCCCATGGTCAACGGCTCAGCCCACTTGGTGATATGTTTCATGTTCTGAATTGAATTGAAATTCGGAAAATAGTTGGCAAGACGGCGCTGATAGCCAGCCGGCATCACCAGAATTGGAACCGATTCACTATAGGCCTGGGCTATGCCGCCAAATGAATTTTCCGCCCCGGGGCCATGCTGCATGACAAATACGCCGATATCGTTTCCGGAACTAAGACGACTTACGGCATCAGCCATATGAAGACCCACCCTCTCCTGCCGGACTATAATAGTTCGGATATCAACCTCGGCGGCCGCTTCAATGATGGGATTAACCGGATATCCGATAATGAATTTGACGCCCTCCCTCTTTAGAACCTCCGCAATTGCATTAGCTACAAGCATATTTCTCTCCAGCTATTCACACTCCCTGTTGTAGGTCGAATCACTATCGGTTCGGACCTCGATCCATTGGGTAGGGCTGCCACCTCTCCAGTTCAACCCTCGGCAACACCGACGGATTAACACAACTCCTCGGCCATTTTCCTTCTAACACCAGCGCAACCTCCCTACCAACTCGCCGCCTTGTTTCCGGCCGCATCCTGGTAGTTGCGGAAGCAACATGAGGTGTCAGCACCACATTATCCATTCCCAGCAGGGGGTTATCCTGATCCGGTGGTTCTTTCTCCAGAACATCCAGTCCAGCAGCAGCGATCTTGCCATTTTGCAATGCTGAAATCAGTGCCGACTCATCTATCACCGGCCCACGACCACAATTGATTACTGCCGCACCTGGTTTCATCTGGTCAAATTGCTCATTACTCAACATACCCCTGGTCTCCCGGTTAAGTCCCGGATGTACCGAGAGATAGTCAGACCGTTCCAGTAGTTCACCATATGACACAGGCTCTACGCCCTCTCCGGTTATCTTTAGTTCCGAAACATAAGGGTCATAAGCAATGACCTGTAAACCAAAGACCTTTGCACGCCGGGCCACCGCCCGTGCGACATTGCCAAATGAAATCAAACCCAGCGTCTGACCCCAGAGACGGGGAACCTGATTCAAAACGGGTCTTCCCTTGTGCCAGGCATCCTGACTCACTAACTTGTCCATTATCTTCACCCGCCGCGCGCAGGCGAGCAGCAGTGCCATGGTGTGATCAGCCACTTCTTCTATGAAGACATCCGGCACATTGGTAACGACTATCCCGGCTTCGGTAGCAGCATCAACATCCACCATATCAACACCAACACTGCCAAGACCAATTACGACACATTTGTCGAGACCAGCGATGATTTGCTTATCAATCTTGATACCCCATGAGGTAATCAGGGCATCAGCATCGGATGCTCCTGACAGAAAGGCATCAGCATCTGCGCCATCAACCTCCACAAGTTCAGCCAATGGTGCCAATGCTTCCAACTCCAGGGAATATCTCTCGGAAAGGGGTCCTTCCCTGGTTACAGCCGGTACCTGTAAAGCAACCTTCTTCTTACCAGCACTATCTTTTCCTGCCATTTTCAATGATTCCTGTTGACCATATTGCTTATCGAAGGCGCTCTATACTGACAGACCGCCACAAGAATTAAAATCGAGTATTGCAGGTGGTTTTATGATAAATACAGCTCAATAAGGAGCGTCTATGCAACACTGGAACCTGGGTAATACAAGAATAACCCGCATTGAAGAGTTGACAGGGCCGCTATTTGACCCCGTCACCTTTTTCCCAGACTACTCCCCTGAAATAGTGGAGAAGCATCGAGACTGGATATACCCCAATCATATTGACTCGGTTTCAGGCAACATCATTGCGAGCATGCATTCTTGGCTTATTGAAACACCACATCACAAAATCCTTGTTGACACCTGCGTCGGGAATGACAAAGACCGTATGCCATATCGAGACTGGCATCGAATGCAGTCACCCTGGCCCAACAATTTCAAGGCAACTGGTGTGACCCCGGATCAGATTGATTTTGTGATGTGTACTCACCTCCACATAGATCACGTGGGATGGAATACTCGACTAGAGAATGGCCAATGGGTCCCTACCTTTCCCAATGCCAAATATGTTTTCTCTGAAATCGAATTTGAATTCTGGAAAGAGGAAAGAAATGCTGAAAATCCAGACGTATTCAAGAAGGTAAACAACCAGGTATTCGATGACAGCGTTCTGCCGATTGTGCGGCTTGCGGAAATGATAAATGGTGAGGTCGACCTGATTGATGACCTGCTCCATATATCACCAGCACCGGGTCACACGCCGGGTAGTATCACCCTTGCCCTGTCATCTGAGGGTGATAAAGCACTGTTCACCGGTGACATCTGCCACCATCCTATCCAGGTTTACGAGCCTAACTGGAACAGTGCATTCTGTGAAATACCCGATGAAGCGATTAGTACGCGAAGAGCTATGCTTGAGCGCTGTGTTGAATCGAATGCGCTCATGATGCCAGCCCATTTTGGGCCTTCATTCGTAGGGCATGTCCTGGATTCCGGTACCGGTTTCAGTTTTAAATTCTGTGACTAGTCCGCCGGGTTTAGATCCGGACATGGACAAGGCTAACCAGCCGATAGAATAACAATACAAGCAACCTAAAAATCATCGTGCGGATCCCAGTCGGGATCAAGTACACCGAAAAAGAGGTCCAGCATCCTGTAGGTTAAACCCCATACCACCTCACCACTGACATCATAGCCGGAGTATCGGTGACGCTCTCCCAACACGTGAAATTCACCTACGGTGATTGAATCACCGGAATACATATCATTCAGGGAACCCCACAGGGTCTTGGCTACTTCATAATTTGGTGTGAATTGCGCCTGTTCGTTTTCCAATTCATAGATGAAAGGGGTAACCACCAGGTCGAGATTTCTGCCCCGCGGATTTGCACGGACAGAATCAATCTCACCAATGAAACGTCCATCCCGGACAAGATCCAGGCCGATTTCTTCCAGGATTTCTCGCTCAGCCGTCTGCCTGAGGTTTTCATCTCCCGGTTCACGATGCCCACCCGGGAAAGCCATATGCCCAGACCATGGGTCTCCTTCGTGTCTGGCTCTCAGTATAAATAGCGCATCCGTATGATCTTCACGTTGCCTCAGAATGATCGCGACTGCAGCCCACCTGGTGTCCTCATGTATTTCAAAGTGGGCAGGTTTGTGCTCCGCGACGACTTGCGCTATCCGCGCGAGTGTCAGTGGCATCCTATTGCGCCGATATAAACTGCAGCCTTAAACATTGATAACTTTCCCGTAGATCGTGTCACCATAATGGGACATTAATCGAACCGATTGCAAAGAGTGATGTCACTAGTATGGTGATAAAGTGTTCCGCACTCAAATTGGTGACCACCTAAGAGATTTCCTATGTACCGTATAGCTTTGCTCCTCCTACTCGCCCACTGCCTGCTGACAAGTTGCGCGGTCAATCCAGTAACAGGAAAAAACGAGTTGTCGTTCGTCTCTGATGAGCAGGAACTTGTCATCGGCAGGGAACAATATCTGCCATCACAACAATCCCAGGGTGGTCGCTACCTGGTCGACCCTGGTCTGACAACCTATGTAAACAAAGTTGGGCAGAGAATCGCCAAAGTCAGCGACCGCCAGCTACCCTATGAATTTGTCGTCCTCAACAACAGCCAGCCCAACGCCTGGGCCTTACCGGGGGGCAAGATCGCGGTGAACAGGGGTCTGCTTCTGGAACTTGACAACGAAGCCGAGCTGGCAGCAGTACTCAGCCATGAGGTAGTTCATGCGGCAGCAAAGCATGGCGCAAAATCAATGCAAAGAGGCCTGATTCTTCGGGGAGTTCTCCTGGCAACAACAATCGGCGCATCAAATTCAGACTATGGCAACTACATCGTCGGTGGCGCTCAGTTGGGCACCCAATTATTAACGCAACGATACGGGCGCACAGCAGAACTCGAATCTGAATCATGACAACCCTTGCAGCTCTGACCCAGTGCTTTCATAGCCGGGCCTATGGCACTCATATCACCACCTTGTGCTGCTGCCGACATATCGTTGGCGGCTTTTACGAATTTTTCCATGGCCGCCTTGAACTCATCGGGTTTCTCCCAGACTGAAGGCAGCGCTTCAGACTTAGACACACCGCTACCGTCAGGAAAAACATCCGGTACTATTTTGGCAAGATCTGCCATGCCCCTGGCGTGATACTGAAGATTATCGAGATGAATCTGGCCTCTCAAGATAGCAGCCAATGAAGACATATGGCCTCCAACTGTACGCATCACGCCTTCGCGATATTTGAATTCAGCCTCCCCTTCCGCAAAAACGCTAAAATTGAGGAACAGCGTTATAACTGCTACCAGAATTTTCTTCATTACTTCCCCCTAATTACACAGTGTTACTGAAAACAGGGTCAGGCCAATATGGCTGCCTTTGCCCTGCTGAAAAATTTGCTCTCGATTGACCTGTTCCCGCCACCACAGTATCGTAATCATTCCTATACATAAGAAAAGACCATGGCTGGAAAGAAAAATTTCCCTTGTGAAGAATCTATCACCAAGCTGGAAGCATTGGTTGAGCGGATGGAAGATGGGAACCTCTCTCTCGAAGAATCACTCAAGACTTTCGAACAGGGTATCAAACTTACGCGTGAATGCCAGCAGGCGTTGCAGGCAGCTGAGCAAAAAGTGAAGCTGCTAATAGAGAAAAATGGCGGCGTTGAGGAAACGTCCTTTGCACCGGAACCCGATGATGATTGAAGGTTTTGAACCGTTTCCAGAAAGGGTCATCCAGCAGCTTGAATTGGTGCTGAATCAGTCTGACGTACCAGACCCTCTTCTCGAGGCAATGCGTTATTGTGTTTTTAACGGCGGCAAACGTATTCGGCCAACACTGGTTTATCTTTCCTGCAAAGTGCTGGATGCCGACCTGGCTCTGGCAGACAAGGCCGCGTGCGCCATAGAACTTATTCATTCTTATTCTCTTATTCACGATGACCTGCCGGCGATGGACAATGATGATATTAGACGCGGAAAACCCACCTGCCACATAAAATTTGATGAAGCGACTGCTATCCTTGCCGGGGATGCTCTACAGGCGCTGGCCTTTGAAATTCTGGCTAATGAGAATCAACTGACTGCAGAAACCAGGCTATCGCTTATCAGCGAATTGGCCGGTGCAGCAGGCGCCCGTGGCATGGTAGCCGGGCAGATCATTGATCTAGCCGGTGAAAGCGAATTAATCGACGCACCAGGCCTCGAGAATATGCATCGGAGAAAAACTGGCGACCTCATCAGCACTTGTCTGAAGTTCGGCGCTATCATCGCCGGTGCCGACTCACAGACAAAGGATGCAATGCATCGGTATGGCCATGCCCTGGGTCTGGCATTTCAAATCAAGGACGATATTCTCGATGTTACCGGTGAAGAACAGACCATCGGCAAACCCGTCAGTTCAGATATCGGGAATGAGAAAACGACTTTCGTTTCCGTACATGGGCTGGAGGAAGCTACCTGTAAGCTCAAGCAACGATTAGTCGAAGCAAAGGCAGCATTGGAACCACTTGGCAACCGCGCAGAACCCCTGAATGAAATGGCTGACTTTATCATTAGTCGAAACCACTAGTCGCGAAGTGACCAGCCCGTATAGAATTTACCCTACGCAATTGTGTAGAATCTCGCCCCCCCCGGGGTACAAAAACCAGAAAAGAGCTTTTAAGTTGATACTTGACCAGATCCCAATAGAGAGACCCTCAACACCGTTACTTGACTCGGTGAATCTCCCTGCTGATCTCAGGGAACTGGATGAAGATGACCTGGAAACTCTTGCCGCCGAATTGCGCCAGTTTCTATTGTTCACCGTGGGCCAGACGGGCGGACACCTCGGTGCCGGCCTGGGCGTTGTCGAGCTGACGATTGCCCTGCACTATGTTCTGGACACACCTGTGGACCAGCTAGTCTGGGACGTTGGCCACCAGGCATATCCACACAAAATATTAACCGGTCGGCGCGAGCAGATGCACAACCTGCGCAGACCAGGTGGTGTTGCACCTTTTCCGGTAAGAAAGGAAAGTGAATACGACACTTTTGGTGTTGGGCATTCTTCGACATCTATCGGTGCAGCACTGGGTATGGCTGTTGCAAGCCGTATGCAGAACAAGGAGAGGCGAACAGTAGCAATAATCGGCGATGGGGCCATGACAGCCGGCATGGCATTTGAAGCCTTGAATCATTCGTCAGATACAGACGCGAACCTGCTGGTTATTCTGAATGACAACGCCATGTCAATATCGGAAAACGTCGGTGGTCTCGCCAAGTACTGTGCCAGGATACTGTCAAGCCGCTTTTACCTTACCTTTCGTGCTGGTAGTAAAAAGATATTCAGCCGGATTCCTCACGTATGGGAGCTGGCGAAGCGTACGGAAGAGCATATGAAAGGAATGGTGATGCCCGGCACCCTTTTTGATGAGTTGGGACTAAATTACATGGGTCCGATCGACGGTCACGACCTGAAGACTCTCATTAGTACACTGGAGAATATCAAGGACCTCACGGGGCCACAGTTCCTGCATGTTGTGACCCAAAAGGGAAAAGGCTTTGGTCCTGCTGAAGATTCACCCGTTGGAACCCATTCTCTGTCTAAGATTGAGATAGCACCAACCCAGATTCCTCAGACACTACCAAATAATTCGAATATTTTTGGCCGCTGGTTGTGTGATATGGCCGAGCAGGACCCAAGACTGGTCGGTATCACGCCTGCTATGAGGGAAGGATCGGATCTGATCGAGTTTTCTGAACGTTTCCCGGATCGCTATTTTGACGTAGCTATCGCCGAGCAACATGCAGTTACACTGGCTGCCGGGCTCGCATGCGAAGGCATTAAGCCAGTAGTTGCCATCTATTCCACATTTCTGCAACGAGCGTACGACCAACTAGTCCATGATGTTGCTATACAAAACCTTGACGTTCTTTTTGCCATAGACAGGGCTGGACTCCTGGAAGATGGACCTACTCACTCCGGTGTATTTGACCTGTCCTATCTGCGCTGTATACCTAACATGGTTGTTATGGCGCCCTCTGATGAGGATGAAATCAGGCAGATGCTGTACACAGGATTTCTCCATCAGGGACCTGCATGCGTACGCTATCCCAGGGGCTCAGGACCCGGTGTGCCAGCAAGCAAAAAGATGACCCGGCTTGAGATAGGTACCGCGAGACTGGTACGTGAAGGCCAAGGGGTGGCGATTTTAGCGTTTGGTTCCATTGTTCACGCCGCAGCCGTGGTTGCAGACAACCTTGATGCAAGCCTTATCGATATGCGCTTCGTCAAACCCCTGGATGAAGACGTGATCAGGAAAATGGCGCGCAGCCACGATTTACTTGTGACCGTTGAAGAGAATTCAGTTATGGGGGGCGCAGGTTCCGCCGTAAATGAATACCTGGCCAGTCTGGACCTAAATACACCCATCCTGAATCTGGGCATACCTGACACCTTTATTCACCAGGATGAACCAGGCAAGATGCTGGCGGCTTGCGGATTAGACAGTAGCGGGATTTTACTTTCTATCAAGGCACGTCTGAATATTGATAAGACGGTCGCTAATATAGTTTCCTAAGAGGTTATTGATTACCAAGCAGATGCCCGAGCTTGCCCGCCTTGGTTGCGAGATATCTTGCATTGTGGTCATTCTGTCCGGTTTCAATTGGTACTCTTTCGACTATTTCGATACCTAATTTGGACATGGCATTCACCTTCAACGGATTGTTAGTCATAAGGCGAATCCTTGACACCTGCAAATGTGCGAACATATTCTTGCACACGGTGTAGTCTCGCAAATCGGCATCGAACCCAAGACGCTCGTTTGCTTCCACCGTATCCGCCCCCTGATCCTGCAATTCATAGGCACGAACCTTGTTAATCAGGCCAATTCCTCTTCCCTCCTGCCGCAAATACAGAATGACGCCATTGCCCTCATCCGCAATTCTCTGCATTGCCGCTTGCAGTTGTGAACCACAATCACAGCGCATACTAAACAGGCAGTCTCCCGTTAAACACTCGGAATGAATACGGCATAGCACACTGTCGGGCATCGAAACATCGCCCAATACGAGTGCCACATGCTCCTGGCCTGTATCAAGGTCTTCAAAGCCATGCATGTTGAACTCGCCAAACAGGGTGGGTAACTGACATGATGCAACGTACTGAACTGGCATTACTTCTCCAAGGTATTTGCTAATCAGGATATTTCACAATATATCCCCGATGGATCGATATTACGAAGATTGTTCATTTTAACAGGACTCAGGCTTTAGTTGTAATGCAGCTAAAACTGGCTGGTTAGTACCATAAGACCAGCATTTTCCTGCATCTTGACACTTTTCAGGAAAGACATACCAAGCAGGACCTCAGTGGGGAACTTACCTTCAAGCACAGCTATCCGCACATTTGTCACTATAATTTCACCGACCTGGACTGACTCGAGAGTAATTTCCCGGGATCTGATAACGCCACCGGCAGTGTTAGAGGCAGCCTCTTTCCCGCCGCTCAAGTCAATACCCAAACTCTTTGCCATTTCTGAATTCATCGCTACTATATTTGCACCTGTATCAATCAGGAAACTGACTGGCCTGCCATTAATGCTACCCATAGTAATGTATTGGCCCCGTTCATTCATTTGCACTGAAACGCTGACCACTTCAGGCTTTTTGAATTCAGAGGCAATTCGATTGCTTCGGAAAAGGGTGGAATGTTCATTCTGATACTCAATGATCGCTTCTCTACTGTTAGCATCAATGAGTGTAACTCCCTCAGGAGATTTTTCGCCGGTCCTCAGAAGCATTTGCCTGCCATCAATACGCAACAGGGCGGCATTGGAAAAAAGCCCCACCACTTCGATATCCAATTGCTCGGCAAACACAGGAGACGACAGCAACATGGCTGTCAATAGAAATGATCTATAGATCGGTCTACACATCATAGTGCGACCCTTATACCGTAGGCAGCAAGCTGTAACAACAGTAAGCTGTATAAACCTGCGGCCACATCATCCATCATTATTCCCAACCCGCCGGCCAATTTCTGATCAAAAAAGCTTACCGGCCAGGGTTTAAGGATATCGAAAAATCGAAAAAGCAGAAAGCCCGCCAACAGCCAATACCACCCTGTGGGTATCATGAACAATGCTATCCACAGGCCTACAAATTCATCCAGGACAATAGCTGACGGGTCTTTAGCCTTCATATCCAGTGCGACCCAACCACAAATAAATATGCCGGCAATGAGTGCGACCGCAACAACCCCCGCATATAGCAGTGGGTCGAGTTCGGCCAGCATCAGGTAAAAGGGTATCGCAGCTATTGTGCCGAAGGTGCCAGGCGCCCTGGGGAACAATCCACTGCCAAATCCAAAAGCAAGAAAGTAAATTGGATTAGTGAATGCCTTTTTGTAATGTGCTTTCATAATATGCATTCTTCGTATGAGCCCTCAGCGGCTTTGTTAAGAGCCCTCAGCGGCTTTGTTAGAAAGCCCTCAGCGGTTTCCGGGAAAGCCCTCAGCGGCTTTGTTAGAAGCCTTCAGTGGTTCCTTGTGGAACCCTTGTAAATAGCCCTCAGCGTTTCTCTAAAAAAAGGTCCTCTAACGGATATTATAAGGAAGCCTTCAGGGGCCTGTTAGATTAAAAGTGCTGGTATCCCGTGCTTTCAATGTCCAGAGCCCCGGCACCTTCACCCGACAATGCTATTCCCGGCGTTTTCACAATCGACCCGATTCTGGTAATTAAAACGCTTGTGGACACCGCCAGTTTCTCTATCTGGCCTCGAGATGAAGTGTTGGCACTGAAGCACAGTTCATAATCATCACCGGCGGTGAGCGCCAGCGACAATGCCTCATCGGGGGATGCAAATAGAAGCATTTCCGCTGAAACCGGTATCCTATTTACATCAACTTTTGCGCCTACTTCACTACTATCTGTTAGATGTCTCAAATCAGCAAGAAGACCGTCGGACACATCAATCACTGCGCTGGCGATCAATCGCAACTGCTCACCCACTTCGATTCTCGGTTGTGGCGACTGGTAAGCATCGAGTAAGGATGGAAACCTCCCTTCAGCCTCTTCGAGAAGCAGCAGGCCCGCACCAGCATCACCTGGATACCCGGTAACATACACATCTTCACCAACATTCGCCCCACTGCGCTTCAGCGCTTGTCCCGATGGCACTAACCCCATGACTGTAAAGGTTAAGGTCAAAGGTCCCCTGGACAGATTCCCGCCCACAAGGGGTATCTCAAAGTCTACCGATAGCCTTGAGAGTTCTTCTGAAAATTTAGAAAGCCAGCCATGATCTATGCCTGGTAACGTCAAGGCACCAGTAAATGAATAGGGGGATGCGCCCATTGCGGCAAGGTCGCTGACCGCAGCTGCAAAAGATCGCCTGGCAACCATATCCCCACTACAATCCTTTGGAAAGTGCACTCCAGAGACCAGCGTATCGGTGGAAACACACAACTCAAAACCATCCGGCACCCTCAAAACTGCACAATCATCACCAGGACCAAGGGCTACATGATCAGATTGCCAGCCAATCGCAGAAAAATACCGATCTATTATCGTGAATTCATCGTCAGCCATGGACGCCTCTTGCGGATCAGCCCTGGCCCAACGGGTTTTTGACCCCCCGTTCAACCTCGCGATACTGCACCGCTAATTGATCCAATATGGAATTCACATACTTGAAACTATCGCTCGCGCCAAACAATTTCGCCAGTTCAACCGCCTCATTGATAACTACCTTGTAGGGAACATCAACTCTTTTAGAAAGCTCAAAACTTCCTATAAGCAGAATAGCTTTCTCCACCGGATCTATTTCACCAATATCACGATCAAGTTTTGATTTGATGGTCTCCAACAGGGCGTCTTCCTCGGCAGCGATACCCACGAGGAGTTCATGAAGATAAGTCGTATCTACACGCTTCATATCATGATCACTCAGGAACTGCTGTTCAACTACAGATGCTGAATCACCAGTGAGTTGCATCTGATAAAGTGCCTGAAGCGTAAACCTTCGTGCTTTCCTTCGTGCAGCAGCAATAGATTTCATTCAAGGTTTCTAATCAGACTGACCATTTCCAGGGCAGTCATTGCAGCGTCCGCCCCCTTGTTACCAGCCTTGGTACCGGATCGCTCAATCGCCTGATCAATGCTATCGGTGGTCAAAACACCAAATGCTACAGGCACCTCATGTTCAACCGAAACACGGGACAAACCACTGGCGCACTCGCCGGCCACATAGTCAAAATGAGGGGTTCCACCACGAATAACAGCCCCCAGGGCAATTATCGCATCACAATCGTTCTTCACCGCCACTTTCTTGGCAATCAAGGGCAGCTCAAAGGCGCCCGGCACACGCACCACAGTTATATTATTAGCGGAAACGCCATGTCTCCGGAGCGTATCGGTAGCTCCCGACAGCAAGCCCTCAACAACAAATCCATTAAAACGCGCTACTAGAATAGTAAATCTAGCTGTATTGGCGGAAAAGTCGCCTTCTATTTCCCTGGTCATGACTCCATCCTGGTCTAGTTTGGAACAGCAGTGATTCTTATATCATCACCGATGAACCTGAAATCTGTAATATTCATATTAAAAAGGTCGCCCATAGTATCAATTTCTGACACCTTGAGTAATGACCTGGCACCTGAACCCATAATTTTCGGCGCCATGTAAATAACAATCTCGTCACATAGTCCCTGTTCCACGAGGCTGCCACCAAGTGTGGGACCGCATTCAAAAAGTACTTCATTACAGTCTTCCAAAGCCAGGTGCTGAAGAAACCGGCTCAGATGAACACAACCTGTGCCATCACCATCAACAGCAAGCAGCCTGCAATTAAATGAATTACCCGCGGCGGTACCAGCAACAGATACCAGAACATTCTCCGGGCTATTTACAATCTTCGCATGGGCAGGGACTCGAAGCTTTGAATCAAGGACATAAACCGGGCGCTTCCTGGCTGCGGCGAGTTCACTATGCTCCGCATCCAACTCCTGCGCTCGCACTGTCAGGCGTGGATCATCATCAATAATCGTCTGCACACCCGTGACAATTGCTGAACTTCTCGCGCGGAGCTTTTGTACGTCTCGACGAGCCTCTTCACCCGTTATCCATTGACTATCTCCATTAGCCAGCGCGGTTTTCCCATCAAGGCTCATTGCTAGCTTGAGTCGCACATAGGGCAGGCCAGTTTCATAACGTTTCACGTGCCCGGGATTCAGCTTCCTCGCTGCTGACTCGAGTAAGGTGGTAGTTAACTCGATCCCTGCATCCTGCAGTATCCGGTACCCCGCCCCTGCATTCCTCTCATGGGGATCCGCCATGGCAGCCACAACACGTTTCACACCCGCCGCAACAAGCGCCGTGGCGCAGGAAGGGGTTCTTCCTTGGAAACTGCATGGTTCCAGAGTGACATAGGCAGTCGCACCTCGTGCAGCATCCCCTGCTTCTGCGATCGCATTAGCCTCCGCGTGGCTCTCTCCTGAGGTCAGATGAAACCCTTCGCCAACAACACAATCGTTCTTAACAAGAATACAACCTACTCTGGGATTCGGGTCACTGGTATACAGCCCCTTTTCTGCAAGGCGAATGGCCCTGGCCATGAAATGGGCGTCATCGACCATTCATGAGTCCTTCCTGGTTTCCTTGTCCATACGCTCAATCTCCTCGCGAAACTCCTTAACATCCTGAAAGCTTCGATACACAGATGCAAACCTGACATAGGCAACTTCATCGAGATCACGCAGCTCTTCCATGACGACCTCCCCCACCTCCCGGGTCTTCACTTCTCTTTCCCCAGTCGCTCTGAGTTTGTGCTTGATTCGATTAATAGTAGACTCAACAACTTCCAGGCTAACGGGTCGCTTTTCAAGAGCCCGGGTTAACCCACTTCGCAATTTGTCTTCGTCGAATGGCTGACGACTTCCGTTGCTTTTAATAACCCGTGGCAAAACAAGCTCAGCCGTTTCAAAAGTTGTAAACCGCTCACCACATTGCGCGCATTCGCGCCGCCGACGCACCTGATTACCCTCTGCAACCAGACGCGAATCTATGACCTTGGTCTCCTTGTCAGCACAAAACGGGCAATGCATTTCCGAGGTTCCTGTTCATTGGAACATCATTTTACTCTATTCACCGATATTACGTTGCCCCGGTATGTCTTGCCCATGACACAGACCAGGCGAACAGTTGGCGGCCCCATCAACGGAACTCACAGCAGCAGGGAAGATGGTAGAATGCCGGGCTCTGTCAGACTTCAATAAGTAGCAATAGAAATGGCGCAGTACGTATACACAATGTCCCGGGTGGGAAAGATCGTTCCACCGAACCGTACAATTCTCCAGGATATTTCACTTTCTTTCTTTCCCGGTGCAAAGATTGGTGTTCTTGGTTTGAATGGTGCAGGTAAATCCTGCCTGCTACGAATCATGGCCGGCGTGGACACAGAGTTTCTTGGAGAAGCCAGGCCACAGCCTGATATCAAAATAGGTTACCTGCAGCAGGAACCCGAGTTGGACCCGGAGAAAGACGTCCGTGGAAATATCGAAGACGGTGTTCGTGAAATAACGGACCTTTTAGAAGCGTTCAATAAAATCAGCGACAAGTTTGCAGAACCATTGTCAGACGATGAAATGAACAAGCTTCTTGAAGCGCAGGGTGAGTTACAGATGAAAATAGATGCCTGCAATGGCTGGGATCTGGAAAGAAAGCTGGAAATAGCTGCAGATGCTCTGCGCCTTCCTCCCTTTGAAGCGGACGTAACCAACCTGTCCGGAGGAGAAAGACGCCGGGTAGCCCTGTGTCGCCTCCTGATGTCCAATCCGGACATGTTGTTGCTGGATGAACCAACTAACCATCTGGATGCAGAAAGTGTTGCCTGGCTGGAGCGTTTTCTAAAGGACTTTCCCGGTACTGTGGTAGCGATCACCCATGACAGATACTTCCTGGACAACGCCGCGGGTTGGATATTGGAGCTCGACCGGGGGCGCGGCATCCCTTATGAAGGCAACTACAGCGTATGGCTGGAAGCAAAAGAAAAGCGCCTTGCAGTCGAGGAAAGACAGGAATTATCAAGGCAGATATCCATAAGGGCCGAACTGGACTGGGTTAGAACGCAACCTAAGGCTCGACATGCAAAAAACCAGGCAAGGTTGGCGCGCTTTGAAGAGCTAAATTCACAGGAGTTTCAAGCCCGAAATGAAACCCTGGAACTGTATATACCGCCCGGGCCACGCCTCGGAGACCTGGTTCTCGAGGTTAGTGGCATCCGCAAGCAATTCGCAGACAAGGTGCTGATTGAAGACCTGAATTTTACAATACCAAAAGGCGCAATCGTCGGCATTATCGGTGGGAATGGCGCAGGTAAATCAACATTGTTCCGCATGATCTGTGGCACGGAAACGCCAGACAGTGGAGAGATTCGCCTGGGTGAGACCGTAGAACTGGGGTACGTCGATCAGAGCAGGGAGTCACTTGAAGGTGAAAAAACCGTATGGGAGGAAATTTCTGATGGCAATGAAATTATTAGGATTGGCAAATATGAAGCACAGTCCAGGAGCTATGTAAGTCGTTTCAACTTCAAAGGTGCAGACCAGCAAAAGCTTGTTCGAGACCTGTCCGGCGGTGAACGCAACCGGGTCCACCTGGCCAAATTACTGAAAAAGGGCGCAAACTTCCTGCTCCTTGACGAGCCTACCAATGATCTCGATGTGGAGACCCTGCGGGCACTGGAAACTGCAATCGAGTCCTTTCCAGGCACCATCATGGTGATTTCCCACGACCGGTGGTTCCTCGACCGTATCGCCACTCACATGCTCGCCTTTGAGGGCGAGAGTAAAGCTGTCTGGTTTGAGGGCAACTACACGGAGTATGAAGAGGACCGAATGAAGCGAATAGGAGAAAGTGAAATTACACCCACCCGTGTTCGCTACAAGAAACTAGCTTGAAATTTACACGCACATTATTCCCTCTCTATTTCCTGAACTGCACGGGTCTCGCCCGGGACAGTAAACAGATCGCGGTTATGAAAATCCTCAGGGCGATCCTGAGCTTTAGCTGGCATGTCAGTTGGAACATGAATCCCCACCGCGTGGCCCGGCCTGAGTCTGTTCTCAAGAACATACTGACCGTTTTTGGATGAGAAATACCAGTAAGGCGGGAAGGCCATGTCAATCGTTCGCTTATTCCAATACTCTGCATCACCCTCATAATGTGCATCCTTGGTATCTGCGTCACCCAGATGCAGTACCGTAGTGACATTCTGAAGGGTTATTCGAAACGCTATGTTCTGGACATCAAGCATCCTCTCAGGCTAGCCGGAGTGAGGAATATATACCGCCTCTATAATCAGGCCGTTAGTCTTGAAGACAATTGGTTCGTCCCCATATTCAAGCTGGATCCCGGTTACACGATTGAAGATTGCATCATCAGCCGCTGAAGCTGATGTCTTCAACTCATCAACTGCCTGTGCTGGAGCGTAGAGCATTACATCCCGCCTGAGGCGCAGAAACTTTAACAATTCGATGGGTGAAAAATGATCCTGATGGCTATGACTTACGAATACGGCATCTACACCTTCATAAGGCGCTTCTCCCGCGAAGAGTGCCTGCTTCATGTTTTCCGGCAACGACTGGTAACGGCCGTAGCCGTTGCTAAATAGGGGATCAAAGAGCACCTTGGTATCGCCATGCACAACCATCACACCCTCATTGGCAAGATAGTGGGCCATGGCTCCGGAATCGCCGAGAGCAAACGCACCCTGAAGGACCAGCGCAGCACAGCACACTAGTCTCGCCACGACACCACCGACAAAATTCTTAGATGCTCCTTTCATAGTGTTACCCGGCACAAAAAAAGCATCTGATCTGACTGGAATAACATCAGCTCTCCAGCGCATCCAGTGCATCTACAAGTTTTCCAACCCCGATAACTGCTAAATCTGGGATTGGCTTCTTAGGCAAGTTGGCCCTTGGCACGATTGCCTTTTTAAATCCGTGCTTGGCTGCCTCGCGTAATCTTTCCTGCCCATTTGCGACCGGGCGAATTTCGCCAGACAGGCCTACTTCACCAAAACAAACCATTTCCGTTGAAAGGGGTCTGTTCCGAAAACTGGAAACAATGGCAAGCAATAACGCAAGATCACTGCTAGTCTCAACCACCCGGATACCACCGACGGCGTTGACAAACACATCCTGATCACCAACCTGCAAACCACCATGACGATGCAGAATAGCGAGCAACATGGCTAGTCTGTTCTGTTCAAACCCGACAGCGACACGCCTTGGATTTCCAAGTGCGCTTTCATCAACCAGTGCCTGCGCCTCCACCAGCAAAGGCCTGGTACCCTCCCACACCACCATCACAATACTGCCTGGCGCCGGGACACTGCCGCGTGAGAGAAATATTGCAGATGGGTTTGACACCTCTGTCAGCCCTTTTTCTGACATCGCAAAAACCCCTAACTCATTGACAGCACCGAACCGGTTTTTGCTCGAGCGCAGGGTTCTGTATCGCCCATCTGCATCACCATCGAGCATAATGAAGGTGTCGATCATATGTTCTAGGACCCTTGGACCCGCCAGGTTGCCTTCCTTGGTGACATGGCCGACAAGAAACAGAACCGTATCGGTTCGCTTTGCCTGCTGGATCAAGACGGAAGCAGATTCCCTTACCTGGGCGACACCACCAGGCGCCGATTCCACTCCATCCGTATGCATGACTTGAATGGAATCTATGACAATCACTGAGGGCTTGAGCTCATCCCAGGCTGCACAGATCGTTTCTACGCTGGTCTCGGACATGACTTTTAGTTTATCCAGCGGCAATTTCAGTCGCCTGGCTCGCATACCAATTTGAGCCAGACTCTCCTCCCCCGTGATATAGAGAGAACTCTGGGAGTCAGCCAGCCCGCAGAGCACCTGTAACAGCAGGGTGCTTTTACCTGCGCCTGGATTACCGCTGATGAGGATGACTGAACCCGGTACAAGACCACCACCCAGTACCCGATCCAACTCTTCAAACGTGCTTCTAACCCTGGGCGCGTCTTCAACAGACACTTCACCCAGGGTTTTTGGTGGCGTCAGTGTCCCGCTGAAACCTCCGCGCCTGTTGCGATTCGCAGTCCCATCAATCGACAGTCGAGACAGGGTATTCCACTCCCCACAATCGTTACACTGACCTTGCCACTTGGCATAATGAGAGCCGCAGTCTGAACAGACAAAAACCGTTTTAGATTTGGTCATCAGTATTCCGTTTTATCATCGACACTAGCCCGGACATTTCATGAAGGCGGCTAATAGAAGTTTTTAGCATCGGTAATTTCAACATGTTATTTGTGATTTCCTCGTTTTCTCTAGAGTGCTGTTTGTACCTGATCGGTTTTAGTAAAAATCTGGCTTTGCCAAATTTCCGGAATGCCGGACCATCCTAAATTCCGATCCCTTCATGAACTGTCCGGGCTAGCACCATGCATATTTGAGAAACATTCAGGAGACATAATCTCGCGGTACCCGCTTGCTCACGCCGCACATAAGCGCGTAGGGAATGGTTCCCGTGAATCTTGATATTACTTCAATAGGTAAGCCATTCCCCCAGAGCACACCCCGGTCTCCTATCCCGACCTTATCTTCTGCCGCTAATTCAACCGTAATCATGTCCATTGAGACACGACCTGCAAGTGGGCGTTTTTGCCCGCCAATCAGCACCGGTGTGTTCATTGGCGCCTCCCGCGGATACCCATCTGCATAGCCAATTGCCAGCACTGCAATTCGACAATCTGCTGGTGCCGTCCAGATACCACCGTAGCCAACCGTATCTCCTTTTCCGACTTGATTGACTGCGATCACGGGCGCAGTGAGTGTCATTGCCGCACGTAGAGTGGCAAGTGGCTCAAGGTCAGCGAATGGTGTTGCGCCATACAACATGAGCCCGGGCCTGTTCCAGTCTGCCCTTGTATCGGGATGTTGGAGGAGACCCGCGGAATTTGCCAGGCTCCTGGCGTAGGGCAGGGGCTCTGTTGCCTGATGGAACACTCTCAACTGATTTCTAGTAACAAAACTGTCTTTCGTATCTGCATTCGACAGGTGACCCATCAGGCCCAGAATCTCATGACCTTTGAGCCTCGCCAGGCTCTGACCGAGCCCGGACACTGGCATGCCGAGGCGGTGCATACCTGTTTCCAGTTTCAGCCAGATTCTAAACCCTGACTCCCTCTCAAGAATAGCAATCTGGTGATCAGAATGGACAACCAAATCAACTTGATAGTGCCTGGCGGTTTCCAGTTCGCTAGAATCCAGCACCCCTTCCAGCAGCGTGAGCGGGGTTTTGACGCCGCTTTCGCGCAAGGTGACGGCTTCATCCAGACGCGCCACACCAAATGCATCTGCAGCGTTGAGATGCCGAGCGACCTCTACAATGCCATGGCCATAGGCATCACCCTTAATCACAGCCATAATTTTGCTTTCAGGCGCCGAGGATCTAGCTCTTGCGAAATTGCTGGAGATCGCAGCGAGATCAATTTCCGCACGCGCAGAGTTCATTGACATTGGCGGCACGGACCCTGGTGTCTGACTTCAGTTTTGCTTAATGAGTCAGCTGAAAACCTAATAATAGCCATCATAATTCTGGGCCAGGTCTTCAAACTTGGTGTACTGCCCTACAAAAGTAAGTTTCTTCTTGCCAATTGGTCCATTGCGCTGTTTCAGGACAATGATTTCTGCCACACCTTTTTCAGCATCCTCGTGGTATACCTCATCCCGGTATACAGCCATGATCACATCCGCATCCTGCTCAATGGCTCCAGACTCTCGCAGATCTGACATGATCGGACGTTTATCCGGCCTCTGCTCAAGGCTACGATTAAGCTGGGAACCCGCTACCATCGGGCAATTGAACTCCTTGGCAATGGCTTTCAAGGATCTGGAAATTTCCGATATCTCCCCCGCTCTGTTTTCAGTTGTTCCACTTACCTGCATGAGTTGCAGGTAGTCCACCACAATCATGCCAAGTGAGCCAAACTCTCTGGCAACCCTTCGTGCTCTGGACCGTATTTCATTAGGTGTCAGCGCAGCGGTATCATCAACAAACAATGGCTTGTCATTGAGCAGGGTCACCGCAGATGTCAGACGAGGCCAGTCGTCGTCACCCAACTGGCCACTGCGTATTTTGCTCTGATCAATTCTGCCAAGGGATGACAGCATCCGTAAGATCAGTGAATCCGACGGCATCTCCATGCTAAAAACCAATACAGGCTTGCCATCTGATATCACGGCACTCTCAGCCATGTTCATCATGAACGAGGTCTTCCCCATCGAGGGTCGACCAGCGATGATAATGAGGTCAGAAGCCTGAAGTCCTGAGGTAATATCATCGATGTCGCGGAATCCGGTACTGATTCCAGTCAAGGCACCCTTGCTCTGAAAAAGCTCATCGATTCTCTCAACTGCCTTGGTTAACAAGGGACGAATCGCTTGCGGTCCACCCCGGTTGGGACGTTCATCCCCAATTTTGAAAACCCTGGATTCAGCTTGATCGATCAAGGTGGCGCTGTCGCGGCCCTGTGGATTGAAGCCACTGTCAGCTATGTCGTGCGCTGCTGAAATTAGCTTGCGAACCGTTGCACGTTCCTGAACTATGTCTGCATAGGCCCTTATGTTTGATGCGGTAGGCGTACCATCAGCAAGATCAGAAATGTACGCCAGTCCACCAACATTCCCCAGCTCATTGACAGCATCCAGGGACTCGGAAATCGTTATGATATCCAGCGGGTTATTCTGCTCAACAAGTTGCTGCATACATCGGAATATTATGCGGTGATCACCACGATAGAAGTCATCGGCAGAAACAATGCCGGAGATAGAATCCCAGGCATTTTCATCCAACAATAACCCGCCAAGGACTGAGCGTTCTGCCTCAATAGAATGAGGAGGGACCTTAAGTAGAGTTGCAGTGGTATCGTCTGGAGCAGTTGCCAAGATTTACTCGGGGTTTTCACCGGGATGACTAGAGTAAAACAATGCGGGAAGGATGAAAATGGATGTTGGCCAATTTACCCGACAAATCATGTGAGCATTATTCAGCTCACGGAAATTTACTTCATTCCTGGAATAGCCCGCGACTATTCCTCTGCTATAACTGACACCTGTAGCACGGCATTAACTTCAGTGTGTAAATGCACATTGATCTCGTAATCACCAAGTTCACGAAGCGGACCCTCGGGCAACCTGACTTCACTCTTTTCAATTTCGACGCCGAGAGAAGCTGCAGCTTCAGCAATATCACGAACCGTTATGGAACCAAACAACTTGCCTTCATCGCCAGCTTTAGAGGTCAGAGAAAGCTTCAGCGCTTCAATCTGCTCGGCCCTTGCAGTGGCTCGTACCAGTTTGTCTTCAGCGTTGCGTTGAAGCTCCGCCTTGCGCGCTTCAAAGGCTTCAACGTTCTCGGCAGTAGCCGCCACAGCCTTGTGTTGTGGTATCAAAAAGTTTCTTCCGTAGCCTGACTTTACAGAGACCTTGTCTCCAAGATCCCCGAGCTTGGCGATACTTTCAAGCAAAATTATTTCCATTTTCTCTAAACCTCTTTCGATTGAAATCGAGTTCTCAAATCAAACCAGCTATCCATCAGAGCCAGTGAAGCCAACAGCGGATAGACCACTTGAAACAACACAGCTAATAACAGGTAAAAACCGAATACCCAGTTACCAGACAGCTTCCTGGAACCAATGAGCCAGTGAACAAAAGCCAATGCCGATATGATCAGGGGCACTGTCAGCAACGGAATCCAACGCCCTAGGTATTCATTAAAAACAAAACATATCAACATCATGCAGACCAGCACCGCACTCAGAAGCGGAGACATTCGCAACTGATGAAACTCTCTACCAAATCCACCAGGGTTATAAAGTTGACTCTGCCACCATCTGGCCAATACTAAGAATGCCAGCATGGCATAGGCCTGCCCCATGGCAAAAAACCCCATAATGGCGCTCTTTGCCTCCTCAAACGTAAGCTCCACGATCGCTGCCAACACTTCTGTCGCACTCAACTCAAATACCAGGCTACCGCCCGCTGACACCAGCACTGCTATTGCAAGTGTCGCTTCCCAGGACATGGTCACTCGCAATACATAGGCGAGAATTGCCGTACCCAACATAGCAATTACCGGGCTCGGGTCCCCTACCAGGTATAGCGCAATCCCCAATGGTATCAACGCCCACATCAGTACCATCAACCCTTCAACAGGCCCTTTCCGCAAAATGACCAGGCTAACAATGGCAGTACCCAACCAGTTTAATAATGGCAGCGAGGTACTGACAAGTGTGACGCCTACTGCATGGCGTCTGCCACGCATAACGAACTCAGCAATGGCACGCATAGTTTCCTTTACAAGTTCAGTTCAGAGCTTCATCGATCAATGACGATATCTAGTTGTGAGCATCCGTATAGGGGATCAATGCCAGGTATCTCGCACGCTTAATCGCTGTTGCCAATTGGCGTTGGTATTTGGCTTTAGTTCCTGTAATTCGGCTGGGTATTATCTTTCCCGTTTCAGACACATAGGCCTTTAACGTTTCAAGGTCCTTATAGTCAATTTCCTTTACACCTTCAGCTGTAAAACGGCAGTACTTTCTTCTTCGGTAAAATCTGGACATGGTCTATACCTCCGTTTCCGTGATTTCTTCCACTTTTGCTGATGCTTTTTGTTCACTCACTTCGTCCACCGATTTTTTCTCTTCAGCCGCTTCATTTCCCGCGTCTGATTTACCTCTGTCCGCACGGGGTGGTTCATCCTTACCCTTCCTCTCCCGGCTTTCTTTTTCCGCCTTCATAATCGGGGACTCTTCTGTATCAGCGCTTTTACGACCCATGACAAGATTCCGCAAAACTGCATCGTTGAAACGAAAGGCCGTATTTAGCTCCTCGAGCACCTCTTTGGTACATTCGACATTCAGCAGAATATAGTGCGCTTTGTGGATTTTGTTGATGGAGTAAGCGAGTTGCCTGCGACCCCAGTCTTCTACACGGTGGATATTTCCTCCACCCTGTACTATTAGGTTTGAATATCGCTTTATCATTCCTGGGACCTGCTCACTCTGATCAGGATGTACCAGGAACACTATTTCGTAGTGCCTCATTGCGGCTCCTCTCGGTAAAATGCTTCCTGGTTTCGATATCCAGTGAAGCAAGGAGAAATTGGGTGGCGGATTGTAGGCAAAGAAGAGGAACTATGCAAATCCCTTGGACACAGGGTGGATGAAACAGGCTGTCATCTGCCCAGAATTGACCCACGGCTGCTTCAAGGGTGCAGACGCTGTCTGTTTACCTCATATAGGCAAATACCCGTGGCAACGCTGACATTGAAGCCCAGCGATTCATTAACCATTGGAATTCTGGCAAGAAAATCACAATGTTTGCGTGTATTCGGCCTTATTCCCTTACCTTCAGATCCCATCACAATCGCAATGTGATCATTCAGATCAATATCCGATATTGGCTGTACTGCATCGAGCGCAGTGCCCACAACCCAGACCCCTGCTGATTTTAACTGCTCCATACACCTGGCTAGATTCACCACCTGAATGTACGGAACCTGCTCCGCTCCGCCGCTGGATCTCTTGATCGCGTCAGCATTGACAGGAGCGCTGGCATTTTTCGGTGCTATAACGGCATCGACACCAAGCGAGGCCGCACTGCGCAGGCAGGCTCCGAGATTACCGGGATCGGTTACGCCATCTAGTAGAAGGAACAACCTCTTGCCACGAGTTTCTTTTAGCAATTGCTCCAGGTTTACAGGAGCCTTTAGAGCCGATGCTACTAGCAACACGACGCCCTGATGCGATCTCTCACCACCAACCAGTCGAGAAAGCTTATCCGCACTCATCCTTTCAACGGGACAAGCTATTTCCCTGGCCAATTCAAGGACTCCCTTCAAGCGCTCCGATTGTCTGCCATCCCTGACAAACAGGCGCTCCGAGGTCCCAGACCGCAAACCCTGCTCCACCGAATGCATGCCATAAACTAGCTTGCCTTTAGACATCTACCTTCTTCTGCGCTTCGTTTTCCGTGGTTTACCATTTCGCAGCTCTTTAGTTCGCTTCCTGGCGTGCTCGTTCTTTTTCCGCGTTCGATGAGTGGCAACTGGTGAGTGAGTGACCAGTTCAAAATCCACCTTCCTCTCATCCACATCCACCCTGACAATCTGCACGCGGACTATGTCTCCCAGGGAGTAGCTGGTTTTGGTCCTCCCACCAACAAGACATTGGCTCTCCTGGTTATAGTGAAAATATTCGCCAATGAGAGTGCTTACATGGATCAGACCCTCAACATAAACCTCATCAAGTTCTACAAACAGCCCAAACTTGGTAACACCGGTAATCACCCCGGAACAGGTGTTTCCAACCTGATCACTGATGTAGTCACACTTCATCCACTCAAGCACATCATAAACAGCGGTTTCAGCACGACGTTCGGTGGAACTGGATCTTTCTCCACACATCAACACATCGTCTGCACTATAGGGATACCAATTACTTCTACCTGCTCGCCCAAAACGTTTAACCAGCGGGCTTTCACTGTCACTATGAATAAGTGATTTAATGAGGCGGTGCGTCATCAGGTCCGGGAAACGTCTGATTGGAGAGGTAAAGTGAGCATATTCCTTGTAGTTCAGGCCAAAGTGTCCTTTGTTTTCGACCTGGTATACGGCCTGGTTCAAAGAGCGAAGTAAAACCATCTGCAATACGTGACCGCTCTTTCTTTTTCTTAGCTGGTCGAGAACTACTCGATAGTCATTGGGAGATACCCCATCTTCACTGTCGAATGCAACTCCCAGATGTGCCAGAAACTGGCTTACCCCCTCCACCTTTTCCTCTTTCGGGGGCTCGTGGACTCTATACAAACCAGGCTTCCCAAGGTTGGTGATGAATTTTGCAGCGCACACATTTGCGGACAGCATACATTCTTCAATCAGCCTGTGTGCGTCGCCTCGAACCCGTGGTTCAATACCAGTTACCCTGCCTTCACCATCGAATTCAAAACCCAACTCCTTGGAATCAAATTCCAAAGCTCCCCGGGAATCTCGCTTTGCCTTTAACACTTGATAGAGCTTGTTCAGTTCATCAATGTATTCACACAGATTCCGATATTGATGACGAAGCTGGTCATCTCCCCTCAGTATGGACGTTACCTCGTTATAGGTCAGCCGCCCATGGGAATGGATGACACCTTCGTAAAACAGAAAACTGCTAATCCGCCCTTTAGCTGAGATTGTCATTTCGCAAACAAGCACCAGGCGATCTACTCCTGGTTTCAGCGAACATAGTCCATTGCTCAGTTTTTCCGGCAGCATCGGGACAACGTACTGAGGGAAATATACGGATGTGCCCCTCTCAAAAGCAGCCTGGTCAAGTGGAGATCCTATTTCGACATAGCGGGCCACATCAGCGATTGCAACCAGCAGCCGCCAACCGCCACTTGCCTTCTTTTCGCAGAAGACCGCGTCATCAAAGTCCCTGGCATCTTCGCCATCAATAGTGATGAATGGAAGGGCTCTGAGATCATTTCGTTTTTTCTTATCCTTCGCCGATATCTCAAAGGGCATTTGGTCAACCTGCTGGAGAACCTCATCGTCGAAGGTAAATGGAATATCGTGATTCCTTAAAGCGACTTCGACCTCCATGTCAGGTGTCAGATGATCACCAAGGATTTCGATAACTTCTGCCGTGGGAATGCCATGAAGGGAGGGTTGTTCTATGATCTGCGCGACGACTATCTGCCCTGCTTTGCTTTTTCTCCGGTCGAGTTTATGCACAAGAATTTCATGAACAATTTTGCTGTTCAGGGATTCAAGCAGGTTCAGTTCACCCTCATAATAGAGTCGAGCAACAACTTGAAGCGTATTTCTTTCAAGGACTTCTACAATCTCACCCTCGCTGCGCCCCCGTCGGTCCCGGCCCCGAATCCTCACATGGGCGACATCACCATGGAAGACACAGCGCATCTGACGGTTGGAGAGAAAAATATCCTCTTCCCTGTTTTCACTGGACAGGAAACCAAACCCGTCCGCATGGGCGATAACCTTTCCAGTTACCAGTTCCATACGGCTGGCAATGGCATAAACATTGTGTCGGTCAACAATCAACTGACCATCCCGCACCATAGCCCTTAATCGATTCTTAAGGGCCTCACGCCGATGCCTTTCTTCAAGTCCCAATTCCTTTGATAGGCGCTTAGAACTGACTGGCTCGTCAATTTCTGCCATAGTCGACAGGATATGTTCGCGGCTCGCTATCGGGTTCTCATACCTCTTAGCTTCCCGCTTCCGATGTGGATCTTTACTCAAATCATTACCTTCTGGACCCTTAAGTCCATTCTAGCCCCCACAATACACTAATGAATACTCCGTAGGCCCATCGGCCTGTTCTATCGAACCCATAATTGACAGCGGCTTACCCGCCTAGTAATCTTCCGCGTCCTCTTGCCGAGGTGGTGAAATTGGTAGACACGCTAGCTTCAGGTGCTAGTGGGGGCAACCCCGTGGAGGTTCAAGTCCTCTCCTCGGCACCAGGTTCGTGTTTGTCTCAGCATAAGTTACTGGCAGCATTCTATTTACAAAAAAATACAAAACCAGGCCCTAATTGTGATTTAATAGACGCACCTGTTCCAATTGGTGTTCAGATGCTACCGAAATTTCAACTAGATACTGTTCCAGCCAGTCACGATGGCTTTACGCTGATTGAGTTGATGATCGTAGTGGCAATAATTGGGATACTCGCAGCAGTCGCCTTACCGGCCTACCAGGACTACATAAAGACTGCGAATATGAGCAAGGTTCAAGCTCACTTTGAAGAATCTAAACGGCTGACTGACACCACGTTTGTAAAAGGACATGTGCAAATTGCACTTGGTCAAGCGGTAACGGTACCTTCAGACACGTCTGGATGGATCGCTATTTACAACCGTACTGGCAATCTCGCTCCCGGCGGAGGCGACGCTTTTGTTGATGGCACTGCCGTTGATGCAACCGGCCAGGTGGGTGTAGACGCAACTGGTACGTTTCCCACCACGGCTGAAGTTGCCCTGGGACTTCCGGGCTACCAGGATCTGACGGCAGCTACTACCACTATCAGCTCAGCAACCAGTCTGTAGCCTCGGGTTACTCGAATAGCTCTCTTAGCGCTATCGTATCTACCCGATCCGGACCCGTAGATACAAAGTCAATGACTGCCCCACTAGCCTCCTGAATCCTATCCAGATACGCTTTTGCGTTCGCGGGAAGCTCATCAAGAGAGCGAACACCGACGGTTGATTCCTTCCAGCCAGGCATTTCCTCGTAAACTGGTACCTGAGAATCTGCATCGCCCTCATAATCAATACACAGGGCAACTTTCTCCAATCCGTCAAGTACATCCAGCTTTGTGATACATAGGCCGGAGATACTATTGATCTGAATAACTCGCTTTAAAGCATGCGCATCAAACCAGCCGCAACGGCGGGGACGACCGGTAGTAGAGCCAAATTCGTTACCCTTTTTAGCCAGATGGCTGCCAACAGAATCAAACAACTCGGTGGGAAATGGCCCGGAACCAACGCGGGTGGTGTAAGCCTTGGTGATCCCAAGAATGTAATCAAGGTCCAATGGCCCGACACCACAGCCACCACTTATTGCGCCGGCAGTTGTATTGGAAGATGTCACATAGGGGTAGGTCCCCTGGTCAATATCTAGCAAAGTCCCCTGCGCCCCCTCAAACAGGATGTTAGCACCGCTCTCGCGCAAGGTTGCCAGCCTCTGGACCACGTCGCCGACCATCGGCTTTAATTTCTCGGCAAACTCAAGGGAAACCTCCAGGGTTTCCTGCAAGGACACTTTGCTGCTGTGAAAATAGTTCACCAACACAAAATTATGGTAATCCAATACCTCTTCAAGGGAAGATTTGAATCGCTCCGGCTCAAACAAATCACACACCCGCAACCCCCGCCGAGATACCTTGTCTTCGTAGGCAGGTCCTATTCCACGTCCCGTGGTACCTATCTTCTGGTTGCCACGAACATTCTCGCGCATAGCATCGAGTGCAATATGGTGCGGCAAAATAACCGGGCAGCCAGGGCTAATCAGCATCCGCTCCCGCGCCTCGACACCTGCCTCTTCAAGCCCTTCAATTTCCTTAAATAGATCCGGAATAGACAGTACAACACCGTTGCCAATCAGGCACTGTACCTTCTCTCTTAAGATTCCTGACGGCACTAAATGAAGCACTGTTTTCTTACCATCTACAACCAATGTGTGTCCGGCATTGTGACCCCCCTGGAAACGGACCACAGCCGCAGCCTTTTCCGTCAGCAGATCTACAATCTTTCCCTTCCCTTCATCACCCCAGTGGGTGCCTATAACGACAACACTCTTAGCCATAGTTTCCTTTACCCGTCATTGACTGATCGCAAGCACCAATCGCCAGCTTCATAAATCAACTCAAAATCAAACGCCCCTGAAGATTCACCCGATTCAAGAACAGTGAATCCTTCCTCACGCAGTGCCTGTATCTTCCTCCACCGGGAACCAGAAGCCTCTTCTGTAGATTCCTGCGCCAGCACGGTTTCCCTCGCATCTGCAGAATAATTAATCGTACCCAGCAGGCCCATTAGTTGAACGTCGAACCCCGTAGCTCCCCGACAGCGACCAAAGACCTCACCAATGTGATCATAACGACCACCCTTTGCTACCGCCTGCCCTGAACTACCGGCATGAGCAGCAAATACGATCCCCGTGTGATAGTTGTAGCCACGAAGTTCGCTCAGGTCATAATAAATTTCGACGTTGGAGAACCGCTCTTGCACGCCGCGTGTGATCCATCGCAAATTATCTAGGCGGCTCAGAATCAGGGGATGTGCCGCGAATAAATCACTTCCTCTCTCGAGCACATTAGCATCACCACAAAGGGTCGGTAATTGCTGTAGAAGTTTGCCCAATGCAGGCTCAACATCAAGTTCAGCAATCAAACTGGTGAGTTCCGCCAGTAACTTTCGTTGCACCAGAGCAAACATCTCCTCAGTCACACTTTCCTCGAAACCAGCCGCAGCCACCAACTGGCGGAAAATAGAGACATCACCAAGCTCTATCTGGATGGAATCTACTCCGAGCACCTTAAGAGACTCAATCATCAGGCTGACGATCTCAAGATCACTTTCGCGGTCCGAGTTACCAAAAAGCTCAGCACCAACCTTAATAGGTGTTCTTGACGCCAGCATATTATCGGCCATGCTGTGCAGGACAGTTCCCGCGTAACAGAGCCTGACCGGACCGGATCGGTTGAGGCTATGGGCGTCAATCCTCGCTACCTGGGGGGTCATATCAGCCCTTATGCCCATGGTTCGTCCAGACACCAGGTCAGTAACCTTGAAAGTTTTCAGGTCGAGATCATGACCTGTGCCGGTCAGCAAGGATTCCAGGAATTCCACCATCGGCGGGATTACAAATTCATAACCCCATGACGCAAAAAGGTCAAGTAATCGTCTGCGTACAACTTCCAGCTCCTTAGCCTGGGCTGGCAGTACATCTTCAATCCCGTCAGGTAGGAGCCAACGGTCGACTTTACTCATTTGTGAACCCCAATTAGATCTTGTCTGTAATTAGTCATCGAGCGAGTTCCACCTGGAACTCCTTCCTTCCAAAGTATGCTTTTTATATACCTAAAGTTATCTAAGTGTCGTGATATTTGGCTTAATTTGTCCTTCCTGAACAGGAACCAACTAGTTCTTGTCCAGAGTCAAATATCTGGAGGGTTGATTCCTTCATAAGTGACTACTTCAATATACCTAATGTTATCTATTTGTTGCGACAATTGGCTAAATTTGTCTTCTCTGAACAGGAATCAACTAGTTAATCAGGTATAGCAACCCGGTTCCCGTCACCATGCTGAGCAAACCTACTGCACGCATAGTCCTATCATCAACCTCTGCCAGTATGCTGATCAATGCCTTCCAGCGGCGCGGATAGAGAAAAGGGACAATGCCCTCGATGACTAATACCAGGCACAATGCTATTCCGAGTTCATGCCACATATGCGGGCTGATCAGTTCCCGTCAGGGCTTACTCTTGTTCAGATAACTGAAGAAGTCACTCTTGGGATTAACCAGCAAAATATCGCTCTTATTGGAAAAAGTACGCTGGTAGGCTGACATGCTGCGATAGAACTTATAGAACTCCTTATCCTTGTTAAATGCAGCCGCATAGGTCGCGGCCGCCTTTGCATCGCCTTCACCGCGGAGCATCTCAGCATTGCTGTAGGCTTCTGCAAGCACGACTTCTTTTTGTTTGTCTGCATCCGCACGAATTCCCACCGCCAATTCCTGGCCCTTGGCGCGATGTTCCCTGGCTTCAATATCACGTTCCGTATTCATCCGATCGTACACTGACTGGCTCACTTCAGGTGGTAAATCAATGCGTTTTACCCTGACATCCACCACCGTCACCCCCAATTCGAGGATAGCGACACCATTGAGGCTCTCTCTGAGCACTTCCATCAGTTCATCCCGCTCACCTGAAACCACTTCATGCAGACTTCTATTGCTGATTTCATTTCGCAGACCCTCATTAATTCGCTGCTTCAGCAATTCTTTTGCCCGCCTCTCATCCCCTGAGGTAGACGTATAGTAGGTCTCAACGTCAGCAACACGATACTTAGCAAACGAATCCACGATCAACGCCTTTTTCTCAAGGGTAAGATATCTTTCCGGTGCGGCATCAAGGGTCATGACTCGGCCATCAAATTTTCGCACTTCATTGATGAACGGCATTTTGAAATGTAATCCGGGGGAAAGGTCATTGCGAACCACCTTACCAAACTCAAGCAGAACAGCCCGCTCCAGTTCTGTCACAACAAAAACGGAGTTCATGCCCATCACGGCTGCCGCCATTATGACAAAAACCAATACAATTCCTCTGGTAGACATCACTGACACCTCCTACACACGATTAGATTACTGATGTTGCTCATCGACGATCCCTCCTGCTGTTGGGAGGTAGATTCACGGTATTACTTGTCCCTGAACTCCTGCCCTGCGTACCAGCTACTCCACTTGAGCCTTGAGATTGTTCCAGGATTTTGTCCAGCGGCAGATACATGATGTTATTGCCTCCATCAACATCAATCAGCACTTTGGAACTACTGGACATAACGGATTCCATCATATCGATATACATCCTCTCCCGGGTTACTTCAGGCGCCAGGCGATACTCTGTATACAGCTTATTAAATCTCTCCGCTTCACCATTGGCCTGCGCCATCACGCGCTGTCTGTAGCCTTCGGCTTCCTCCAGGTATCTCTGTGCCTCACCACGCGCTTCAGGAACAATCTGATTGGCGTATGCATCTGCCTCATTTCGAACGCGGACTTCATCCTCCCGCGCCCGAATGACATCATCAAAAGCTGCTCTCACGGCATCCGGTGGTGCGGTTTCGTCGATATTGATCGTTGTAACCTGGATTCCTGTACCATAGGCATCCATGTATCTCTGTGTTCGTTCTCTGACTTCCGCTCCGAGTGCAGCCCTGCCTTCAGTCAGTACTTCATGCATTTCAGTGCTGCCCACCACATGCCGCACAGCACTTTCAGTTGCCTGATACAAACTCTGATCCGGGTCGCGTACCTGCAGTTTGTACTTCTTAATATCACCAATGACATATTGCACAGTCATTTTCACCTTCACGATGTTTTCATCTTCAGTGAGCATTTCTGAGTCGTGTGGGCGTGATCTGACCTGGGTCACATTCTCTATAAGTACCTTATCAATCACAGGTGGATTCCAGTGCAACCCAGGGAGTACAACCGCGTCCAGCACTTTACCAAAACGAAGTACCACGCCTCTTTCCTGTTGATCTAGCTGGTATACGCCCATTACGACGTACAGGAGAAAGAGAGCAATTCCACCTAGAAACAAAATACTGGCATTTATTGGTTTGCGTGCCCCACCTGATCCGCCACCAGATGGCCCCTGACCACCGAACATCTCCGACAGGCTCTTCTGTAATTTGCGAAAGGCTTCATCCAAATCAGGCGGCCCCTGATCATCCCTGTTACCCCAGGGATCCTTGTCACCCTTACCACCACCGGGCTCATTCCACGCCATAATTAACTCCAATCAATTCTTAGCGGAAAGACAGACATCTTCCCATTTTCATTTTCCGGTTCTTATTCATTAATCATTAATCATTAATCATACCAACACATCGCTGGTCTATCAGCTAAGCATTGGCATAGACAAACTTAATCACCGGGACGCCAGCGCTCAATCGAGCTGGTAAGCCTATCCAGGTTGCGCTGTTCAATGCGTAATTCCAAATTCATCTTCCCTTCCCCATCCGTCATTTCATTGACAACTTCACCCGATTCAAATAGCTGCGACCTAAGCCGCCCCTGGTCAGGCGAAAGGGTGATAACTGTTTCAATAACATCCTCAGCGAGGAGTTCGGCCAGGCATTCCCGAAGCAGACTCACTCCCTCACCGGCCAGTGCAGAAACCCACACCCGGGTCGGTTTACCAAATCTATCTCTTTCAACGCAGGGGCTTTTCGATATTAACTCACACTTGTTGTAAACAAGTAACTGCGGCACATCTTCAGCGTCTATTTCCGCGAGCACACTATCCACCTCTCCTATTCTCTCCTGTCGCTCTGGAGATGAGGCATCAACTACATGCAGTATCAGATCGGCCTGGGTTACTTCCTCCAACGTCGCTCTGAATGCATCCACTAGCATATGCGGTAGCCGCCGGATAAAGCCAACGGTGTCCGACAGTACGAGTTCGCCTACGAGGGGAATCTCCACCCTTCTCAGGGTTGGATCAAGCGTAGCAAACAACTGATCGGCCACGTGCACGTCAGCTTCGGTCAGACGATTAAACAGCGTAGATTTGCCCGCGTTGGTGTAACCGGCAAGGGAAACTGTCTTAGTATCCGATCTTTTCCTCGCCCGACGATTCTGACTGCGCTGTTTATGGACCTTGCCAAGCCTCTGGTCAATCTTCTTGATCCGGTCGCCTATCAGTCTATGGTCTGCCTCGAGCTGTTTCTCACCGGCACCGCCCAATCCGGCAGAGGATCCCTGACCTCTACCCGAGCCCCCACGCTGCCTGTCAAGGTGAGTCCATCCCCTGACCAGCCTCGTGGACAGATGCTGCAACTGGGCTAGCTCTACCTGTAACTTGCCCTCGTGAGTTCTTGCCCTCTGTGCAAAAATTTCCAGAATCAAACCGGTGCGACCTAACACTCGCTTGCCTAACTCCCTTTCAATATTGCGCTCTTGAGTAGGTGAGAGATCTTCATCAAAGATCACTAGTTCTGCATTTGCCTGCGCAGTCGCTGTTGCGATCTCCTCCAGCTTTCCTGCACCAACATAGGTGCCAGGATGGGGGGACTTACGATTGCTGTTAACACAGGCAACCGGTTTGAGCCCGGCAGATACTACCAGATCCCACAACTCAGACGCAGATGCCAATTCGGAGTCATTTTGCTGAATGTGCACCAGCAAGGCATTTGTGCCAGATTCCGGTCGCTCAAAAAACAAATGCGTTGATCCCTTTAGTTTTCATCTTCATCCGAGACTGTTACGTTGCGGGCAGGGACCACGGTGGATATTGCCGACTTATATATCATTTGACTTACGGTATTTCTCAGCAAGATGACGAACTGATCAAATGATTCAATTTGTCCTTGCAACTTGATACCACTCACCAGGTATATGGATACCGGAATTCGATCTTTCCTTAAGGCGTTTAGGAAAGGGTCTTGTAATGATTGCCCTTTTGTCATTTTGCTCTCCTACTTAGGTAAAGTTCGGACCGTATCAGGGGTACGGACACGACTATTGGCTGATCTTGCTCCAAATCAGTAACATCTACCCTAAGTATACGTCAGGATAAGGGTAATATGCTGGCGCCTTCAAGAATTTTCAAGGCCTGGGACAGATCCGGTGAACCGAGGATCTTGAGGTTTTTCCAGCTGCGAAGCCAGGTATATTGTCTCTTAGCCAACTGCCTGGTGGCAATAATAGCTCTATCCCGCATGGTTTCATGGTCAATTTCACCCTGCAGATGGGCCCAGGCCTGCCGGTAACCTACTGCCTTGATGGATGGAAGATCTGGATCAAGATCCCCGCGATCAAACAATTTCTCCACTTCAGTTAAAAACCCTTGAGACAACATCTTTTCAAAACGCTCTTCAATTCGCTGATGTAGTGCTTTTCTGTCACTCGGGATGATGGCAACTTCAACGAGATGAAATGGACATTCTGATTTCTGCATACGATGCAGCGAGCTGATGGTTTCTCCCGTGATCTCGTACACTTCCAGTGCACGTTGCAGTCGCTGGGAATCACTGGCGCCAATTCTCGTCGCCGCCTGCGGGTCTACCTGCATGAGTTTTGCATGAATAGTGGACCAACCATCCAATCTAGCCTGATCAAGGATACGTGCGCGAACCTCCTCATCTGCCGGGGGTAGATCCGCGATACCATCCCTGAGTGCCTTGAGGTACAACATAGTGCCGCCGGCCAGAAGGGGAATATTTCCACGATCATGTATGGAATTGATCGCCTCTATGGCATCGTCTCGAAATTCTGCAGCGGAATAGGGGTCCCGCGGATCGCGTATATCTATCAGATGATGTGGAATTTCCTGGCGTATCTTCTCATCAGGCTTGGCGGTGCCAATATCCATGTGGCGATATACAAGTGCTGAATCCACGCTGACTATCTCTACGGGAAAATTCCGCGCTATTTCAATTGCCAGATCTGATTTACCACTCGCGGTCGGTCCAGTGACCACTAAAGCGCAGGGCTTCATGGGTATCTATCGACCGCGCAGGAACAGGCTGTCCAACTCGGCAATCGGTAGGGCAGACCAGGTAGGCCGCCCATGATTGCACTGGCCACCGCGTTCCGTTTCTTCCAGATCACGTAAAAGAGCGTTCATCTCCGGAATAGTCAGCTTTCGATTCGCTCGGACGGACCCGTGACAAGCCATGGTCGACAAAATCTCATCTCTATGTTCCTGAATCCGCAGGGTAGACCCATACTCAAGAAAATCAGACAACACATCCCGCACTAATTGCTCTGTATTGCTGCGGCTTAAAAGCGCCGGGATTCCCCTCACTATGAGTGACTCTTCAGATGCCAACTGGATATCAAAGCCAAGATCCTCAAAATGTGCAATATGCTCTTCTACCATGCCGCCTTCCTTCGCACTGATAGCGATTGACATTGGCACCAATAGCGGCTGCGTCTTAACAGCGTCGCTTTCACTTGCCTTCTTCATCCTCTCGTAAGTGATGCGCTCATGGGCAGCATGCATATCCACCAATACCAAACCGCCTACATTCTCAGCGAGTATGTAGACGCCATGCAATTGAGACAACGCATAGCCTAGCGGTGGCACATCCGTATCATCGGACTCACCTTGCTCGAGAACCCCGGGACCACCCGAAACCTGCTCACCCGCAAGAAGGCGCGAATAATGCTGTACGGCTTCGCCAATGCCACCGTGGCCTCCCGCACCCATCTTGAAACTGTTTTGAACCGGAGGTGAGTCAACGCCCATTGCCGGATCCATTTGCTCCTGTTCAACCTGATCTTCCGGACGAAGGTCTGCCAACAGGTGGTGAATGGTCCCAAAAATAAAATCATGTACTTCCCGGCTTTCACGGAAACGGACCTCATGCTTGGTCGGATGAACATTGACATCAACCAGGGCTGGATCTAACGAAAGAAACAAGGCAAATACAGGGTTTCGTCCGTGATAAATCACATCCGAGTATCCCTGTTTTACAGCATGCGTTACCAGCTTGTCCCTGATGGTGCGATCGTTGACAAAGAAGTATTGCTGGTCAGCCTGGCTGCGGGAATAGGTTGGTAGACCGATCCAGCCCCTTAGTTGCAGACCATGTTTTTCCTCTTCCACATAAACCGCGTTGTCAACAAATGTACCCCCAAATACTGCAGCGACCCTGCGATCCTGCTCACTAACTGACTGACAGGCAGGATATTGCCGCAACGTCTTACCATTGTGACTCAGACTAAAGGCGACCTCCGGTCGGGCAAGGCACATTTTGCGTACGATATCCTCAATCCGTTGCAACTCTGTTCTTTCTGTACGCAAAAACTTCCGCCGGGCTGGTGTGTTGAAGAAGAGATCTCTCACCTCCACAGTCGAGCCACCCGGGTGTGGCGCGGGTGACAGTTCTGCTGACATCCCTTCTCCGGTCACAACAACTTTCCAGCCATTCTGCATATCTTCACTGGCGTTGCTGGTCAGGGTGAGCCTGGAAACCGAAGCGATACTGGCCAGGGCTTCGCCTCTGAAACCCAATGTGGAAACGGCCTCAAGGTCAGTGACTTCCTCAATCTTACTGGTTGCGTGGCGACTCAGTGCTAACTGCAGGTCATCTTTGAGGATTCCACTGCCGTCGTCACGAACCCTGATCAGCCGTGTTCCTCCATTTTCAAGCACTATTTCGATTTTTCTGCTGCCAGAATCAAGTGAATTCTCCAGCAATTCCTTCACCACGGAGGCCGGTCTTTCGACAACCTCGCCAGCAGCTATCTGGTTTGCCAGCCTGCTATTCAGTTGCTTTATTCGTTTCATAAAACGTTCAACTTCTAGGATGCCGGTATTTTTAGAATCTGCCCAATCCTGATCTTGTTGCCCCGCAGGTCATTGACTTGCTTAAGATCCTTAAAACTTACACGATACCTGGACGCGATTTCCGACAGGGTGTCACCACGGACGATTATGTGCGTCGCCAGTTTGGCAATGCCACCGTGCTTTTTCCAGGCCAGGAAAGAACCCCCTGGCGGGTTTTCCTGCATATAAGCCATCACACCTTGAAAAATTGCCTTTGCCATTTTTTGCTGATGCGAATTTGATTTCAGTTTTCTTGCTTCCTTCGGATTAGAGATAAAGCCTGTTTCAATGAGCAAAGATGGAATTTCAGGTGACTTAAGCACAAGGAATGCAGCCTGTTCAACGTGTTTTTTGTGCAACTTATTCACCCTGGAAATTGCAGTCAGCACACTTTCTCCCATTTCAAGACTCGCACTCAAACTAGCGGTCATGGACAAATCCAAAATTACTCCAGCCAGTAAATCGTCTTTGTCATTCAGACTCACACCACCAACGCCACCGATCAGGTCAGCTCTATTTTCCTTGTCGGCCAGCCACCTCGCAGCTTCACTGGTGGCACCTTTCTGTGATATCGCATATATGGAGGCTCCGCTGGCCTCAGCCGTCTTGAAGGCATCCGCATGAATAGAGATAAATATATCTGCCTGGTTCTGACGCGCTATTTCAGTCCGCTTACGGTGGGCAAGATAATAGTCCCCCTTACGAACCATAATACTCCTGAAGCCAGTTTCTTTTTTGAACATCCAGTGCAATTTATTGGCAATAGATAGCACAACTTCTTTTTCCATCAGTCTGCCATGGCCAATCGCGCCTGGGTCGTCTCCTCCGTGACCGGCATCAATAGCAATCACAACGTCGCGCATCTGTCTGGTAATGCGATCCGCTTTTTGCACGACCTGCGCCTGTTGCTGATCGTTGGTGTAAAGATCGATTACCAATCGATCCCCGTACTGCATGATTGGGTTTAGTACAAAACTTCTTGGTTTTACGCTGGCAGATAGATCCAACACAACTCGGACGTCGCTACCATTCCGGCTGGAACTTCTCATCGAGCGAATGAGAGTCCCTCCTAAATCCACCTTGAGCAGGGAGTTCAAAAGTTTTGCATCCGTGATATCGATGACCAGCCTTTCTGGGCTCGATAGCGTGAAGATCTTGTGCTCCACGGGATGCGAAAGGTCGAAAACGATACGCGTTCTTTCCGGTGAAGAACGAACCCTCACACTGTCGATCCGGGTCGCCGCCGCTGAAACTTGAAGGGTGACCAGGAGCAGAAAAATCGGGGGCAGAGATGCCAGCACGCTCATTAATGGCTTGCTAACTACCAGCAACTGTCGGGCCAATATCATCTAAGATCGGTATCCAGAGAGCCTCTGTTTTAAATTCTCTAACACTACACTGCCAAAATCTGAATTGGGGGTGATATCAATACACCTCGATTTGCCCATGATCGACAACTTCACATCGAGATCAGCTGCAGGCAAGCTATCTTTGGCCTTCTCCGGCCACTCCACAAGACATAGGTTTCGATCATTAAAATAGTCATCAATGCCGATATATTCTAACTCGTCAGAATCATTTAGTCTGTAGAGATCAAAATGAAAAACCTGACCCTCTTCAAACTGGTAGGGTTCTACAAGGGTAAAAGTTGGACTTTTCACCGCCCCCTGGTACCCCATAGCCCTTAATATACCCCTGCACAAAGTCGTCTTACCTGCACCGAGACCTCCATACAGAGAAACATGACCCCTGCCCCCAAGGCACACGGAAAGCGACTTGCCCAGGCTAATAGTGTCCTCAGCGGTTTCAAGCATGGTATGCAGAACGTTACCCATTAGATGCAGTCAGCTATTGGCTAGCCTCTGAATTGCCTTAATAACATCACCGGCAATCAACCCGATTTCTCCGCTCTCACCCGCCACCTCATCGCCAGCCCTGGCGTGAAGTACTGCCCCCCTTACCGCGGCTTCATAGCAATCATATCCCTGTGCCAGCAGGGCGCCTATGACGCCACTTAGAACATCCCCCATGCCAGCAGTCGCCATCCCTGGATTGCCAAAAGGGCAAAGAGACAGTTCAGTGTCCCTTGCCACCAGCGTACCAACCCCTTTCAGCAACACAACACCACCGAACTTCTGCTGTATCTCCGTTACCGCCTTGAAACGGTCCGCCTGGATACTTGAACTAGCCAGCAGGGTTGAAGCCTCTCCCGGATGAGGTGTCAGTACCCATTGCTCTCTTCTTACTTCCATTGCTGCAAGAAGATTCAATCCATCCGCATCAACTACCACTGGAAGTTCCGAGTCCAGTGCGGCACTCAAAAGCTCCCTAGACCAGTCACCCTGGCCAAGACCTGGCCCGACGACAAGAGCGGTCGCCTTCTCAAGCAAGGGGTTCAGCTGTTCCTTATTATCGATGCCTCTAACCATTATCTCAGGGCGCCGTGCCAATAGGGCGGCAACATTCTCTGATCTCGTTGCAACAGTTACGAGGCCAGTTCCACTACGCAGTGCGGCTTCACTACTCAAAATGACTGCACCACCCATCCCATGATCGCCACCGATTACCAGCAGATGTCCATGCGTGGTCTTATGGGAATTCTTAGCCCTTGCTTTGAATAAAGGAGCCGATAACAGACAGACGGGTTTTGACTCTAGCTTTTCATAAACACCTTCTGGCACCCCAAGGGAGTCAAGCACAACTTCCCCTGCCTGATCTGGTCCATCATTGGTAAAAAGCCCCCGCTTTTTTCCGATAAATGTCACTGTCATCTCAGCGGTAACCGCGAAACCCAGAACACTCCCTGTGTCAGCACACAGCCCTGAGGGAATATCGACTGACAATACCGGCGTCTGATCGCTATTTATTAATTGAATCACATCTGCATAGCGGCCCCGCACCAGACCCGATAACCCGGTTCCCAGCAAAGCGTCGACAATGAGGTCACCCACGATTTGAAAATTATCGAATTCAAGTTGGGCGCCACTCGACTCACAATACTCGTAGGCAACCAGTGCATCTGACCCCAGTTTGGCCGGATCACCAACAACATTAACCAGAACCCTGTGGCCTTTTTCGGCCAAGATACCAGCAATAATGTAGCCGTCACCTGCATTATTACCACCTCCACAAAACAGGGTAACTTCACCAATTTGCGGGTAGCGGAAAACAATCTGGCCCACGCAGGCATCAGCCGCCCGACGCATAAGCGTTAAGCCGGGGATTTTGAACTCCTCTATGGCGATACGATCCAGTTCCCGGACCTCGGATCCTGAGAATAGAAATTGTTCCTTCACTCACTACCTCGATTGCAGACGGGAGGGCTGAATTATAAGGTATAGCCCATACATTTGACGAAGGCGAAGTTATGAGTGGCACCTCTCGATTATTCGGTCACTAATGACTGATCACCACTACAGAGAACTCGCGAGTCTCATCCCGACCTGGGCTGTCGAGCTTGGATTCCAGCAGGTTGGAATAACAGATACAGAGCTCACCCCTCATGGGCAGCACCTCGAACGGTGGCTTGGCCAGGGTTTCCATGGCGAAATGGAATACATGTCGCGGAACCTGGACAAGCGCCGCAGACCCGCTCAACTTTTTCCCGGAACTACCCGCATCATCAGTGTGCGCATGGATTACCTGCCGCGAGGCAGCAAAATTGAAGAAGTACTGGCTGCCCAAAACCTCGGCTACGTTTCGAGATACGCATTGGGTCGGGACTATCACAAGATCATGCGATCCCGTCTCAAGAAACTGGTCAACAACATGACGTCATTTCTCCTGGATCACGATATCGAGGGGCTTACAGCGCGAGTATTTACTGATAGTGCGCCGGTTCTGGAGAAGGCACTGGCAGAAAAAGCAGGCCTTGGGTGGATAGGGAAAAATACGTTGCTCTTGAACAGAAAGGCTGGTTCATGGTTCTTCCTGGGGGAAATCTATACCAATATTCCCTTGCCAACTAATTCGGACAAGGTAGTCAATCGATGTGGATCCTGTAATGCTTGCAGAGATATCTGCCCGACCAATGCCATTGTCGCTCCCTATGAGTTGGACTCAAGACTGTGTATTTCCTATCAGACGATCGAGAACAGGGGTGAGATTCCTGAAGCGCTTCGTTCGCTCATTGGCAACCGAATATTCGGATGTGATGACTGCCAGGTAGCCTGCCCCTGGAACCGTTATGCAATGGAAAGTGATGAACCGGATTTCGTTCCACGACAGGGGCTTCAAAAGACGGAGTTGCTTAAGCTTTTCAGCTGGAGTGAAGACGAATTTCTGAGGAAAACAGAGGGATCGGCTATCCGTAGAACCGGCTACGAAGGATGGTTGCGCAATATCAGTATTGCCCTGGGAAATGCAGGTCTTGACGAATCGATACTAGTCGCACTTGAAGACAAGCTTAAAGTGGTCGGGGATATGGTCGCTGTCCACATAAGGTGGGCAATCAAGCAGCAGTTGTTACCTTGATTCGCCAGAATTGAAGAAGTGTTGCCTGTAATACTCTAATTCTTCAATCGAGTCCCTAATATCATCAAGGGCTCTATGCTTACCTTTCTTCTTTACTCCGGTTGCGATATCTGGTCGCCATCTGACCGCCAGCTCTTTCACAGTACTCACATCAAGGTTTCGATAATGCAAATACGCTTCAAGTGCGGGCATATACCGGACCAGGAAACGACGATCCTGCGCAATACTGTTCCCACACAGGGGTGATATCCCTGCATCAACATAATTCGACAGAAACTCAATGGTCGCCTGCTCCGCCTCTAGTTCCGTTACACCATCACTGCGGACACTGGCTATCAGTCCAGAGTCAGTATGATGCTCGGTGTTCCAGTCATCCATATTCGCTAACAGCGAGTCGCTTTGCTTTACTGCCAGGACCGGTCCTTCCCCGAGGATGACCAGATTCGAATCTGTAACGATGGTCGCTATCTCCAGGACTCTGTCAACGTCAGGATTCAATCCGGTCATTTCTAAATCTATCCAGACCAGGTTTTCGGTGGATTTACCCATAGCGGCTTTTCAAAGACATGATTGAGGCGCCTATGTTAACTGAAAATGACACAAGAGACTCCTGTGCTGGGTGATGATTTGTAAATCAAAGGTAAGTTCTTCCTGAACCTGCAATTGGCAACTGTGTATGGTGTACAATCGATTTTTCCAATTTCGCACCCAAAGCTATTCATGCTTCCCCTAATAGTGGAACCCGAAGAACTCGAGTCACACCTCGATGATGAAGACCTGCTGCTCATTGATCTGTGTTCGGCAGAAAGTTATTTGAGTGAGCACCTGCCAGGGGCAGTTCATGTGCCAACTACTGCATTAGTCGCTGGAAAAAAACCAGCAACAGGAAAATTGCCAAATGTTAGGCAGCTAAATTCACTTTTTTCCTCCATTGGCTACCACAAAGGCAAGCAAATAGTCGCTTATGATGATGAAGGTGGTGGCTGGGCAGGTCGCTTTATATGGACACTGGATGTGATTGGTCACTTGAACAGCAGCTACGTCAACGGCGGTCTATGTGCTTGGAAGGTGGCAAACCTGGAGGTCACAAGGGAACTGCCCACTATTGAACCTGCCCCGGTTGATCTTGAGATAAACACCGCTTTCATCGCTGAAAAGGAAGACGTACTCGCTGGAATCGGGAATCCGGACACCCTGTTGTGGGATGCCAGATCCAGCGAAGAATTTGACGGTACCATGGTTTTTGCAAATAGAGGGGGGCACATTCCCGGCGCCATTAACCTGGATTGGCTTGATACCATGGATCGTAAGAACAGCCTTAAACTAGTACCGCAATTGCAGGCACTTCTTGATTCACATGGCATGACAGCAGACAAATCCATCATAACTTACTGCCAGACCCATCACAGGTCCGGCCTATCCTACCTGATTGGAAAATTGCTGGGCTACAACATTCGTGCCTACCACGGATCCTGGTCCGAGTGGGGCAACGACCCTGATACGCCCGTCGAAACCTGATGGGTAAGCTATTCATATACGTGCAGTACATTGTTCCTCATCACGCTCTTTCAAGGCTGGTGGGTTTCTTCGCCGAAACGAAGGTGGTGTGGCTCAAAAATCTCTGCATCAAAGTCTTCATGAAGATCTACAAGATTGATATGCAGGATTCCCTACGAAAAAGTGCTAAAGACTTTGAAAGCTTCAATGATTTTTTTACGCGCGAGTTATCAGAGAAAGCCAGAGCTGTAACTGGGAACATAAGCAGCCCCGCCGATGGAACCATTTCAGCAGCAGGCAAAATTGATAACGACCAGATTTTCCAGGCGAAAGGAATAACCTATTCATTGCAAAAACTTCTTTCCTCCAGAGACATCACAAACTATATCGACGGTAGCTTTGTTACTATTTATCTCTCCCCTGACAATTACCACCGGGTGCACTTCCCGGCTGACGCTACCCTCTTGTCATCAAAATATGTTCCCGGAAAACTCTTCTCTGTGAACAATATCAGTGCCAGCAACATACCCGATCTGTTCGCGGTCAATGAACGTCTCATCTGCGATACCACTACTGAACACGGGCATGTTTCCATTATCATGATTGGAGCCATGATTGTTGCAGGGATCAGGACAGTCTGGCGGGCAAGCTCCTACCCATTCAATGAGTTCCATTCAGAAACTTTCAGTAATCCCCTCAAGTATAAGCAGGGTGATGAACTGGGTCAGTTTCACCTCGGCTCAACCGTTATCCTGCTGTTCCAGGGAAATATTAATTGGCAGGTCCAATCTGGAGACAAGATCCGATTCGGCGAACCACTAGCCTAGGTCTGACATTAATTCGACGAATTTTGGTTGTTAGGATTGGATAGTCTGGTGCCTGACCTTCAGTGGCATCGGCCATCCATGGCCGGGTCCCGCGTCCATCCATGGCGCTAGCCACGTCAGACCAGGCACCAGACTATCCAATCCGTTGTTAAACCAAGGGTTATCGTAAGTATCACGAATGGTTTGGTTCAAATTCACTACACTTGCAGCATCTTCAGGGGCAATGAGGGAATCTTATTGTCAGATCAAGGCTAGCCCGGACCTGAATTTTCGAGGCTAAAGCTGATCACATCTGACAGGCGTCTCTTACCGAGTAATACCATTAACAGGCGATCCAGACCTAACGCGATTCCAGAGCACTCCGGCATAGAAGACAAGGAAGTCAGAAACCGTTCATCCAGGTCAACCGTTTCAAGACCGCGCACGGCACGTAACTCGTTCTCCTGGACCATATGTGCCCTGACCTCGCTGGCATCGCCCAGTTCCAGGTAGCCATTTGCCAGTTCTATTCCCGATACATAGACCTCGAATCGCCGTGCAACCGTACTGCCACCTGCTTCGCACAGTTGCGCGAGTGCCACCTGGCAGGCTGGAAAATCGTAAACAATCGTACATTTCTCCAGGGTCGGCTCAATACCAAGGGAAAACATCACCTCCAGGTATTCTGACAGGGTGCCATCATCACCATGGTTGACGATATGACGGCAGTCAATATTTGCTAATTCAGCCTGCCTACTGAGTTCCTCAATGATTGTGCGATGTGGGTCTATGCCAAACTTCTGTAGGAAAAGTTCCTCATAGGAAACCCTGTCCGGGTGCCGAAATTTGTCTTCCTTCAACGCTAATCTATTGGTGACGAAACGCAGTAATTGCTCAACATCATCCATCAACTCACTCAGGGAATAACCGACCCGATACCATTCCAACATCATAAACTCTGTATTGTGATACCGCCCCTGTTCACTACCACGGTATGCAGGACAAATCTGAAATATACTGCCGCTACCGGATGCCAACAGCCGTTTCATCGCAAATTCAGGAGAAGTCTGCAGATAGTAGGATTGGTCGTTGTATTCGAGTTTCAGGTTCTGTATTTGACTATCGGTCACCCCCCGCAATCCCAGCGTTGGTGTTGTTACTTCAAGTACATCCTGCTGATTAAAATATAGTCGAATAGCTTGTAGAAGTTCCGCACGGGCCAGCAGCACACTCCTGCCTGGACCATTCTCATGGCGGTCCATACAATCAACTCTTCACCCTGTTCTGGTATTCACCGGAGCGGGTATCAACCCTGATAACTTCACCCATATTGATAAATAGCGGTACCTTAACGATAGCACCCGTACTTAGGGTTGCCGGCTTGGAACCACCACTGGCCGTATCCCCCTTAAGACCAGGATCAGTTTCGGTCACTTCCAGCTCAACAAAATTCTGAGGAGCAACGGTTATCGGGTTGTCGTTCCATAGTGTTACAACACAAGGGTCCGTCTCTCTTAGCCATTGCACACAATCTTCAACTGCCGCCTTGTCCGCAGCGAGTTGCTCATAACTACCATCCGTCTTCATGAAGTGCCAGTATTCGCCATCCGCATAGAGATATTCCATTTCGAGTTCCATGACGTCAGCAGCCTCAATAGACTCCCCGGACTTGAAAGTTCTCTCCCAGACCCTGCCAGTCTTGAGATTCTTAAGCTTCACGCGATTGAATGCCTGTCCTTTACCGGGCTTAACAAATTCATTTTCAACGATACTGCAGGGATCGCCTTCCAGTAGAACTTTTAGGCCGGATTTGAATTCGCTCGTGGAATAGGTCACCATTGACTTTCTCTTTCGTTCTTAGAACCGCAATGATAACGCTATTGGACAGAATCTGAACAATCCAGCTGAACAATCCACCTGAAATTGATATCTGCTATAGTACTGCGCTCAAATTTTGGACTAGCTGATGAGCAAATCGGATCCCGTTAAGCTCCTGATTCTTGAGGAATCCCAGAACAGGGCTGAAGAGCTAATTGTCTTGCTAAGGACAGCAGGACGAGCGACCCGTGCACACCAGATAGAATCCGAGGCAGACCTAACGGAAAAGCTTCAGGAGCATCCCTGGGATCTGCTACTTGCAACAAGCGAAGCAAACGGCCTGACTGCTGAGAATGTAATCAAGCAGATTGCATCCCAGGAAAAAGACGTCCCCGTTATCCTGATTGCTGATAACCAAGATCATGAATCAATTGTCGAGGGCATGAAAATCGGTGCACTTGACGTGGCGCTCGACGATGACGATGAACGCTTGATATTGATCATCGAAAGAGAACTTAAGAATCTCGACATCAGACGTCAGAAGCGCAAGGCTGAAGTAGAACTGCGAGAAACTGATCGACGCAACCAGCTCCTGCTGGCAAGTTCCAACGCGGCCATTGCGTATGTCCATGAGGGGATGCACATATATACTAACGCCGCATACGCAGCACTTTTTGGGTATGAAGACCCGGATGATTTTGCCGGCATTCCAATCATTGATCTCATCGCCACACAGGATCAGGAGAAATTCAAGGACTACCTCAAGTCATTTTCCGAGGATGATAGTGAAGGAGAAGAATTCAACTGTATAAACAGTAGTGACGAAAACATGGTCTGTGACCTGTTTCTTACCCCGGCTACCTACGACGGAGAGTCATGCACCCAGGTGATCTTTCGGACAAGGCTATTGGTCGACGAAAGTGCCATCGAAGATCGTATCAAAGAGATTTCCAGCCAGGACCTCCTCACGGGACTCTTCAACCGACAGTATTTTGTGGATCAGCTTGAAGTCGCCATGGATGGTGCGAGTAATGGCAAAGCAACCTATGTGTTGTTCTATATTTCAGTCGATCATTTTGCCCGGATGAGAACTGAGGCTGGGATTTCCAATGCCGATCTTGTCCTTGGCCAGGTAGCCACCCTGATAAGGGGGATGGTCGATGATAAGCATATTATGGCTCGTTTCGGTGATGATGTTTTTAGCTTGCTCTTTGATGGCGGCGACAAAGGGAAAGCGGCAGAGCTGGCAGAGGATATCCGCGCAAAAGTTGAAGGGCACCTGTCAGAGGTTTCGGGAAAAACGTATCAACTCACAGTACGGATTGGCCTATCTCTTATCTCTGAGAATGCCCCTTCAACAGAGGAAGTGATATCCAGGGCTTATCAAGCCGCAGATACCATTGAAGACGGCAATGCCGTCAATTTCTATCAGGCCGAACAGGTTACCATCGGTGAAGACGACAAGACCGTGACCACCGAACATATCAAGGAAATGGTCCGCGATGGCCTTGAAAAAAACACGCTGAAACTTGTATTTCAACCCATCATCAGCCTGCACGGCGAAAGCGACGAACAATTCGAAGTCCTGCTCCGGCTGCTGGACGAAGACGAAAACGAACTCTTTCCGGGACAATTCCTTGGACCTGCAGAAGATGCTGGATTACTCGAGAAAATTGACCGATGGGTAATCCTGCAGTCAATCAACTTCCTTTCCGAACAAAGGGAATCTGGCGGCAAGGCAAGGCTCTTTATCAATATCACCCACAAATCAATTGCTGATGAGTCCTTCCTGCCATGGATGGGGGTCGCCCTCAAGGCAGCAAAATTGCCCAGCGATGCCATCGTCTTCCAGTTTCATGAGAACGATGCAACCTCTTATATCAAGCAGGCAGCCGAATTTACCACCGGGCTGGCAACCATACACTGCAAGACCTCTATCAATCATTTCGGATGCTCTCTAAACCCACTCAACCTGCTGAAACATCTGACTCCAGACTTCGTAAAACTGGATGCTTCCTTTGCAGAACAACTTGAAGAAAGCGAGGAAAAACAACAGGAATTGTTGGCAATGGTAAGTTCACTGCAGACGTCTGGCGCATTGACGGTAATTTCTGGCGTAGAAACTCCCGTTATTTTACCTACCCTCTGGGAGGCTGGGGTCAATTTTATCCAGGGTTACTACATCTCTCCGCCTCTTGATAATCTGGAGTATGATTTCTCCGATGAGGATCTGTAGCCAGCCTTGATCTCAGATTGTTTTCTCACGATCCCTGATGCCCATCAGGTACAAAATGCTATCTAAACCCAAATTTGATATAGAATATTTCGCACTTTCCTTAACCATAGGCTTCGCATGAAATGCGATACCCAGCCCGGCGACACCAAGCATCGCAAGGTCGTTAGCACCGTCACCAACAGCAATGGTCTGCTCCATAGAGATGTTCTCTCTAATGGCCAGTTTCTCGAGTAACTCCGCCTTTCTCTGCGCATCAACAATGGGCTCTTTGACTCTACCGGTCAGCTTACCTTCTGAAATTTCCAGTTCGTTGGCGAATACATAATCTATGCCCAGCCTCTCCTTCAATACTTCACCGAAATAGGTGAAACCTCCCGACAATAATGCTGTCTTGTAGCCCAGCATATTCAGGGTTGAGAACAGATGTTCTGCGCCTTCCATCAGGGGCAATCCTTCCGCAACCATTCTCAAATATGATTCATCCAGGCCTTTGAGCAGACTGACTCTTTTCCTGAGGCTTGAGGCGAAATCCAATTCACCGCTCATGGCACGACTGGTCACGTTCTTTACCTGCTCACCCACCTTGGCATGTTCTGCAAGCTCATCAATGACCTCGGTATCAATAAGAGTCGAATCCATATCGAAGCTAATCAGGCGCCGATTGCGGCGAAAAATCGTGTCTGCCTGTAAAGCAATATCAACGTCCATTGCAGCGCCGACCGCCATGAGGTCCCGGCGAAAATTGGCACCGGGTTCTCCTCGCAGGGAAAACTCAACGCAGGCTTTCGAATCGGGGCCTTCATGATCGAGATCGACACGACCTGACAATCGGGTAATGTTGTCGATGTTCAAATCATTGTCCGCAATTAACCTGGATACCTTTGCCAGATGCAATGCACGAATCTTTCTAGCAAGCAATGTCAGAATGAATCGCGATCTGCCCTGTTGATTCACCCACTCCGCATAGCTGGTCGCATCCACTGGGGAAAATCTGACCTCCACGCCCAACTCATGGGCACGGAAAAGGATCTCCTTAAACAAGGACTCGGATGTATCGGGCAGAGTGGACAAAATACCCAGGGTCAGAAAGTTGTGAATTACGGCCTGCCCCACATCCAGTATGTCAACATCAAAGTCGCCCATCAAAGAAGTAATAGCTGCCGTCAACCCGGGTTTGTCTTCACCCGTAATATTGATCAGGACTAGTTCAGGCATATAAATTTCAATCTACATCGTTTGCGAGGTGGTGGATTGTGATGTAATTAGGCCCGCATATCATCTTTTTCTGAATTTTGCCTGATAATTCTTACGCTAACTCAAAAATGCATCAGTTATAATGGTTCTTTCAGAGAAACAGGTAGAGCTGTCAACTCCAGACATGAAGTCTAGAACTACAAAATTACGGATGATTGGAGCTGTTCTGACACCACTGATACTAAGTGCAATTGCTTCCACCTGGATGATCTCCACCTTCTCTCGGAATCTGCTTGAAGAACAGTCACGTCAATTCGGTCAGGCAATTGCCGATCAACTGGCAAACACATCGATTGATTACCTGGTATCAAATGATGTCCTGTCCCTTAATGTGGTTCTGGACGAGCTGTTGGCCAGACACAATTTTGATTTTGCCGCCATCTACAACCCAGACAGCCAGTTGCTCGCTCAATCCGGAAAGCACACCACTTCACGGCAGTCCTTTACCAGAGATATCAATTTTCAGGATGCTAACCTTGGGCATGTATTGATTGAACTTGATTCTGGATTGCTAAAAAAGAGACACCAGCAAATATGGATCGGTTCGTTGCTTCTACACTCCCTTATTGGGGTGCTTACTACACTCTTCATCTGGTTTTACGGTGACCTTGCTTACCTCTGGATCAACCGCACGGTTGATCGGCGACGGACTAAGCCAGCCGATGAAACTCATCATCACCAAGAAGTCCCCACAAATTACTGCTCTCTGCTCTGTGTCAAGATCAAACCAGCCCGGCTGGTACCCCTTGAAGACATAAAAAAGGCCTGCGCACTCTATGGCGGTCAACTCGAAGCTGCCAGCAACGAAGAATGGCTGATAACTTTCACCGCCGAAAGCCAGTTGTTCCAAAGTATTTGCTGTGGTTTGTTGATTAAGGAAATATTGCCGAAGCAGGCCGGGAAAATACTTTTCAAAGCAGGAATTGATGCCGGTTCCATTGAGGATTTACCCCTATTGCGCAAGCAGGCAAGCTATCTCGCATCCGTCAGCGACCAGAACTTAGTCATAAGTGAGCGAGTAAACGAAAAGGTTTACGACACATCAATTGATTCCATCCCCATAACCATTGAGTCACGCCAATATCACAGCACTCTCATCACTGGTGGAGAGGTTTATGTTGTAGAAACCAATGACCCGATAATGCAACAGCAAGCCAAGCAGGTTAAGGCATAAAAGGTTTCAATATCAGCCTCAGTCCCCACGGATCAAATCAACCTCATCAACTTTCTGAAACCCTCTTGGCAGCTTCAGGCCTCGGCGGGCACGCTCTCCACGATAGTGTTCAAGGTCATCAATATTCAGATTAATATGCCGTTTACCGGAGCGGACCACCAGCGTATCAACCTCAGAAAACACGACAATAAATGTCATCATCTCAAGGCGATCAACAAGGCGGGACTTGGGGATATTCATAATCTTGTTGCCTTTGCCCCTTACCATTTGCGGCAAGTCTTCCACCGGGAAAATAAGCAGCCTGCCCTCATTACTAAAAGCGGCAATAAACTCATGTTTACTGTCTCGGATGACTGCAGGCTGGATAACCACACCACCTTTTGGCACAGTGACAAGCGATTTGCCTGCTCGGTTCTTGGTCAGCATGTCTCCAATACTGGCAATAAAGCCATAACCCGCGTCACTGGCCATGACAAACTGCTGGTCCTTATCACCAATGAGTACACCGGTAAAATAGGCACCCGCAGGAGGGTTGAGTTTCCCCGTCAGGGGTTCACCCTGCCCCCGGGCGGACGGAAGAGTATGAGCCGCCATAGTGTATGCCCTGCCGGTCGAATCCAGAAATACCGCATCCTGGTTTGATCTGCCGGGCATTGATTGAAGGAACTTGTCACCAGATCTGTAGTTTAATTCCCTGGGTGCAATTTCGTGGCCCTTCGCAGCACGAACCCAGCCCTTCTCGGATAAAACAATAGTGACGGGCTCAGTTGAAATAAGGTCCTTTTCCTGAAAAGCCTTAGCTTCTGGCCTGGTTGCGATGATCGAGAGTCTCTCGTCACCATATGTCTGGGCATCCTCATTGAGCTCCTTCTTGATCAATGATTTCAGTCTTGCCTTTGAATTGATGATCTTTTCGATATTTACCCGCTCAGCATTCAACTCATTCTGCTCAGTGGTTATTTTCACCTCTTCAAGTTTTGCCAGTTGTCGCAAGCGCAGATCAAGAATTGCATCTGCCTGACGCTCTGACAGTTTGAATTTCAAAATGAGGGCTTGCTTCGGCTTATCTTTCGTTCGGATGATCTTGATAACCTCATCGATATTCAGGTATGCAATCATCAGACCCTCAAGGAGATGAAGACGATCGAGGATTTTATCCAGCCTGAATTTCAGTCTCTTGAGAACCGTATCTGAACGAAACTGCAGCCATTCTTTTAGCATCTCAACCAGTGGCCTGACGCGCGGCCGCCCATCTATGCCAATTACATTGAAATTGACCCGGTAGGTTCGCTCAAGGTCTGTTGTTGCAAACAGGTGCCCCATCAACTCCTCGATATTGACCCGGTTGGATTTTGGAACGATTACTATACGTGTTGGATTTTCATGGTCTGATTCGTCACGCAGATCAGCAACTATGGGAAGTTTTTTTGCCTGCATCTGGGTGGCTATCTGTTCCAGGATCTTGCTTCCAGACACCTGGTAAGGCAGGGCCGTAAGTACAATTTCACCAGACTCTTCCTGGTAGATTGCTCTCGCTCGAATTCCACCACGACCAGTTTCGTATATCTGCAGGATGTCTTCCCCGCTGGAAATGATTTCAGCTCCCGTTGGGAAATCTGGTCCCTTTATATGCTCACAGATATCTGCGAGAGTTGACCTGGGCTTATCAAGTAACCTTATACAGGCACTTGCTACCTCCACAAGATTATGAGGAAGAATGTCAGTCGCCATTCCAACAGCGATACCGGTACCGCCATTTAGCAGAATGTTTGGCAACCTGGCTGGCAAATTGACTGGTTCTTCCAGCGTACCATCAAAATTCGGGGTCCATTGAGCAGTTCCCTGACCCAGTTCCCTGAGAAGGACCTCAGCATATTTAGTTAAACGAGATTCCGTGTAGCGCATGGCTGCATAGGATTTTGGATCATCAGGTGAGCCCCAGTTACCCTGACCATCTACAAGGGGGTATCGGTAACTGAATGATTGCGCCATCAATACCATCGCCTCGTAGCAGGCAGCATCTCCGTGAGGATGAAATTTACCTAGCACGTCACCAATGGTGCGTGCAGACTTAACAAACTTGGCATCAGCACCCAGCCTCAACTCTGACATGGCATAAATAATACGTCGCTGAACAGGTTTAAGACCGTCACCAATATGCGGCAATGCTCTGTCATTAATGACATACATCGCGTAATTAAGATACGCACCTTCTGTGTATTCCTTCAGTGAAATGGTTTCTGAAATACCAGAATTAAATGATTCGCTCATAGACAATTACCAGATATCAATTTCTTGTTAATGATTGCTATACCAACTCAGCCAGGGCGCCCTTTTTCTCGAGCCACTTTTTCCGATCCGCAGCGCGTTTTTTGGAGAGCAGCATATCCAACAGTTCATTTACGTCGCTGGCCTTACCCATCTGGAGTTGTACCAGGCGCCTGGTATCTTCAGCCATCGCTGTTTCCCGAAGTTGCATCGGGTTCATCTCCCCCAAACCCTTGAAGCGCTGAACCGACACCTTCCCTTTCTTTTTTTCTGCCACTATAAAATCAAGAATGCCTTGCCGTTCAGAGTCATCCAGCGCATAGAACACTTCCTTACCAACATCAATCCTATAGAGGGGCGGCATGGCAACAAAAACATGTCCATTTTCTACAAGGGCGGGGAAATGCCTCACAAATAGCGCGATGAGCAAGCTCGAAATGTGCAAACCATCGGAATCTGCATCAGCCAGAATACAAACCTTTCCATAACGCAGATCTTTTAGATCGCTGGAAGCAGGATCTATACCGAGCGCCACAGAAATGTCATGAACCTCCTGGGATGCAAGAATTTCATGGGAATCGACTTCCCAGGTATTTAGTATCTTCCCTCTTAAGGGCATTATCGCCTGGGTCTCCCGGTCACGGGCCTGTTTTGCAGAACCGCCCGCTGAATCTCCTTCCACAAGGAAGA
>Ga0187833_10000343_pt1 | contig 54300 bp, 53 predicted proteins | sample ETNtaG_37_FD_167968 | JGI IMG/M metagenome (GOLD analysis project Ga0187833, IMG submission 167968) | Marine microbial and viral communities from oxygen minimum zone, Eastern Pacific Ocean - ETNP2014_SV_400_PacBio MetaG (Illumina Assembly) | ecosystem: Environmental > Aquatic > Marine > Hypoxic...
TCAGTGCTTGTGATCCATTGGATTATTTACATTCAAAAAACTTCATTCACTGCGATATAAAGCCAGGTCACATGTTACTGGATCCAGGCACATGCACAGTTTATTTGATTGATTTCGAACTTGCAATAAGAAAATCAGGTATTTTAAAAGGGATTAGTATGGATTATGCTTCTCCTGAACAACTTACACTGGTTGAAGAGCTGAGAAATACACCAGAAAATGTTCCATTGGAAGCAATGGCATTCTTCTTATCCATAGACGGCAGGGCAGACATATATTCAACAGGTTCAGTGTTTTATGAAATCCTAACCGGCCAAAAATGGCGCGAAAAAAGATGTCCTCCAGGGAAATTAAATAAATTAATCCCTCAAAAACTGGAAGAGGTTATAATGGCAACATTGGAAGAAGATCCTGATAACAGGGTTTCCACGGCAAAACAACTAAAACAATCATTGGAAAACATTATATGAGGTAAAAAATGAGATTCTTAATTATTGCAGATATTCACAGCAACCTTGAAGCCCTGGCTGCAGTTTTTTCAGACCTTCATAATAATAGTGAAAAGATAGATAGAATATTAATACCGGGCGACATTGTCGGATACGGTGCAAACCCCAATGAATGTTGTACTATCGTTAGATTTTTAAAGAGCGGTAAATCATCCTTGAAAAATGAAATTCAGGCAATTATTCAAGAAATAGACATTAACGATACTGATAAAAAAAACATAACTGGTTATATTTTCTCTCTGAGCAAGAAGGCTGTTGTAGTAGTAGGAAACCATGACAGAGAGGTAATCGGCCAGCCTTCGCTATGTAGTATTATGGCAGTCTCCGCAGGTGCTGCAGCAAGGTTTACAACTAAAGTTCTTCATAAGACTAATGCTAGTTTTCTTGAATCACTGTGGTTTAGAAAAAAGCTAAGGGGGTTTGGTATTGAATTAGTGCACAGCACCCCTGATTACCCACAGGGTTATTTATATATAAAGAACGCGTCAACTCTAAAATATGAATTGCTGTATTCAAGCATAACCTTTTCCGGACATACTCATAAACCGGCGGCGTATCTTTATACAAAAGAAAAAAGGAATATTTCTGCTTCCGTTTTCATCCCGGCAGATCAATTCGATAACAGGCTTATGTTGATTGAAAGATCATCAATGGAGAGGCTAGAAACATTTGATGTTTCATTGAAACCCGGCCAGCGCTACTATATAAATCCCGGTTCGGTAGGCCAGCCACGAGACGGCACTCCAAAGGCCTCTTACATGATTTATGATACTCTCGCAAAACAAGTTTCTTTAAAGAAAGCAGCGTATAACACAGAGGCAGTAAAGAAAAAAGTCCTTAAAGCCGGAATCCCTTTTGATCTGGCCGATCGTATAGTAAAAGGAATTTAATTTTGTAAATTTATGAAAGGGCAAAACCAGTACCAAAAGCCTAAATCAGCAAAGCGTGTTGAAATTCAGATACATTATATTATTATGAAGATACCCACTTTCGTGAAAAAAGATAATCTAATTACATTCCTGTCTTCGTTGGGCCTTAGCATTGTTATCACGTTATTTGCTACAAATACATTGTATGCAAAGACAGAGGTGCTTTTCTCACCAAAAGGATCAATTAAAGAAACCATACTAAAAACTATAATTTCTTCAGAAGAGACAATTGATGTTACAGCTTTTACCTTTACGTCGGGTGATATAGCAGAGGCGTTGTATAATGCTAAGGAGCGTGGTGTTAAGATAAGGCTTGTAATTGACCAGGGACAGGATAAAAGACGTTACCCGGTATTGGAATTTCTAAAAGAGGAAGGGTTTGATCTACAGTTTCTTAAAGGAAATATTGGTGGATCCATGAACAATACCTTTGCGATATTTGATGGTAAACTCCTTGTAACAGGATCATACAATTGGACAGAATACTCTGAGAAATTTAATTATGAAAATGCTATTTTTATTGATGCTTCAGATGTTATAGGAAAGTACAAGAAGGAGTTTGATTCGTTATATAATGAAGGTGTTGTGCAGGGCGCGGCAAGGAGGGAGGAGAGGCTGGAGTCCCATGTTGATGCGTCTGTAGCAAAGGAAACGGTATCTTCAGTAAGTGGTGAAGGCACTCTGTCCGGCCAGGGTGACGTACATCAAACAAAACATAAAGGAGTTAAAGGCGCAATCCCTGATGATAAGGTTTCAACGCCTGTAGCAGTGACAGGTAGCAAACATATCAAAGAACCTGAAGAAATACAAAAGGTTAATCCTGTTATCAAACCACAAAAGCAGTTTTCAAATACCACCTTTGATGAATTTGATAAAATATTTGGTGATGAAAGTAAGCTTGCGAAATTAGAGAAAAAACGCTTGTGGGAGGAGGAGTACGAAGGTAAATATGTGAGCTGGACAGGGAAAGTAGGTATTAAAGGAGGTGCAATCTATGACTGGAATAAGGTTGGTATAATACATAAAGGTAGTAAAGTAGATGTTAATCTAAAATTTGACTATTCAAAAAAGAATAAGGTTTTGGATTTGAAAGTTGAAGATGTTGTAACTTATACTGGAAGATTAATTTCTCGAAAAGGTCTATTGACACCATATAGGCTTGATGATGTTGATTTTTTTCAAGTAAGATGAGGGGCTTTAAAATACCACTGCCGGTATAGTTTGACTGAGAAAATTAATCGAATATTGTTTGGGAAAAGGGTATTTTAACAAATTTTATAAGTGTATGATATTGTGTCTGTTATGAAGCTATCGCTTTATTTACAATAAGTTACGACTTTCCATTTAATACTGGTGATTTCTATGTGGGTTCATCTGTCACAGCAAATGTATTTTGTCTATATATTTTTGTTTTGAATTATGTTAGCATTATGAAACCTTTGAGAGCCTGATTTCAAAGGTTAGCTATTCCATTATAATATGTACTTACATTAGTGTTATAATGGAGGGGGAGCATTAATGTATAAAAAAACAGTTAAAGACCGGTATCTGGTGTTATTGATATTGTTCACTTTTTGTCTTTCAAGCGCAACGTTAGGCGAATTTCTATTGTTTGGCTCTGAACTCCATTTTGAAAATGGCAGTGTTCATATTCATCACGGCAATGAAGATCATGGTTTAGGTGGAGCTGATCATAGCGATGCAGACATTGTTCTGTATCTTGATTATCTAGCAATAGAATCCTCCGGTTTCATTAAAGCTTGTCCTGTCATCAACCACTTTTTACACACCCACTTTTATCCTGAGTATCACTACAATTTCAGTGAAATTCTTTCAGTACATCATTCAGGCATAAACAGGTTTTGTTCCACCGGTTTGTATCAACTCACTTCGTCATATCTCATTTAATCAAATCTTATTTCGAGTAAGAAGAGACAGGAACAACAAAACTATCGTTTTGAAAACTCTTAAGGATGATGTGTTTCTATTTTAGCAATGGAGAGGGACCAATTTAATATGGAGAAAAGAGAAAAAATAATTTTTGTAACCGGATCAACAGGCTTTCTCGGTAGTGCAATTACGCGGAGACTTTTAGTTTCCGGTTATAGGCTGAGGTTGTTGATAAGAAAAAGAGACAATGATACCTCGCCAAACTCATTTGGTCGGGAAAGTACGATCAAGGAACTTATCCTGGGAAATCAGCTTGAAGAATACTTACCGGAACAAGGCAGTATGGCCGACGTCCCCGCCCGAACGACGCAGTCGGGCAGGCGAACGGGTTCAGACGAGTCGCTATATGATCTGTTTTTAAGCAATGTAGAAATATTCGAGGGAGATATAACGTCCGGGGATTTAGGTTTAGAGGAAGAAGAGTACAAAAGGTTGTGTTGTGAGGTAGATGAAGTCTTTCACTGTGCGGCAGCGACTCACTTTGAGAGTCAACGTGCGGACGAGCTTGTGACCGTAAACGTCAAAGGAACGAGCAACATGCTGCAGTTTGCTGATTCCGGTAAGCAGAAGAGGTTTCATTATGTCAGTACGGCATATGTGGCAGGCAAACAAAATGATATTGTTTACGAAAACGAACTGGTAGATGAAGAGCCAATATTTAATAATGAGTATGAAAGGAGCAAATTCATTGCCGAGCAAGTTGTGATTAAGTATGCAAAAAGCAATGAAATCCCTTATACGATATACCGTCCGAGTATAATAGTAGGAGATTCTGAAACCGGGGCAACTTGTAAATTTGATAATCTATACACTTTTATGAAGGTTTTATTCAATATACAAAATAGTTTTATTAATCATGAAAGTGAAGGTTTAAACGATATTGCCGTAAGGGTTCCCGGAGTTTCAAATGCCCTGATTAATCTTGTGCCTGTAGATTACGCTGCCGATGCCATAGTTGCGATCTTGAAAGCGAAGGAGAGTATTAACAAAATCTTTCATATTACAAATCCATATCCACCGGAGCTCGGTGAATTAAGGGATTTGTTAATGCCGGTCCTGGGAATTGAGGGAATAAACGTGAAGATTGACGGGCAGATGGAACACAAACGTTTGAGTGCAATCGAGAGATTATTCATTCGCCATACAAGAACTTATTATTCTTATCTGTTTAGCAGGTTACGATTTGATTGCAGGAATACTCAAAGTGTATTAGAAGGTACTGGTATAATTTGCCCTGTTATTACAAGAGATTTAGTCAGGGTATTAGTCGGTTTTGCCATATCTCACAATTGGGGGGATGGAAAACAGACAGCATCACAGAAAGCTGAGATAGCTTGTTAGTGCGGAGATTTTGTTTCAAGTGTGCTGAGTTCATTTTATAACAATATTTTAAAAGAACGTATTAATTATGAACAATAAAACTTGCCAGACAATTGACATTAAACCAAAAGATTTTGAAAAACGACCTGAAATTACAGGTGAAACAACTCCTGTAGGATATTTTGAAGAGTTAATCTTTGCCAGGGTGAACTTGTGTCCACTGCCCAGGATTGAGAGTCTTAACACTGTTATCAGATTTGACATTGCCGGTGACAACGCCGGCAGTTGGACTATTGAAGTGGAAGCCGGACTCTTAAAACGTGTTGTAGGTAATTACACGAGCAGTAGTCTACCATCAAATGAGGCTGTGTTGGAACCCGCATCAACGTTTCAAATGGACAGTGAAACCTTCATGTCTATTTTAAAAAGGGAAATTACGCCACAGCAGGCTTTTTTCAAAAAAAAGGTTCAGATTAAAGGCGATATAATGATTGCCCTTAAGATGAACGTCCTTGTTAATTATTTATAGTGTCTTATTAATTCGTATGGAACGGGTTGCCGGCATAATACTGAAATATCGTGTATTGTTTTTTGTCCTGATAGGACTTTTGACGGGGTTCTTTGGATATTATGCAATTAAAGCAAAGACTGATAATTCCATTGAGGTTTGGTTAAAGCAAGACGATCCGAAGCTCGGATATTATTATGATTTCATAGATAAGTTTGGCGATGAAGAGTTTCTTATAATTGTAGTTGACGGTAACGATCTTTTCACAGGTAATAAACTCAGGTTAATTGGTAATATTGCAAACCGGCTTAAGGAGGTTGAAGGGGTCAGGGAAGTAATATCTTTAGCAGGTGTTTACAAGGATAAGTTGTCGTCTCCATACTTTAAAGAGATTTTGAAGAAGAACAAGTCAGTGTCCGTTACTGAAGTCTTTAAAGAAGAGGTTTTAGATGATCCAATGTACGTTAATAATGTGATATCGAGTGATGGCAAAACTACTGCAATCATAGCCACTGTGGCAAAGGGGTCACCGGAATCAAGGATGAAGCTGGTAAAAGAAACCAGGGGAATAATTATAAGTGCAGGAAAGGAAAAGAAAGATGATTCATCCCAATCTCTATTAAAGGATGGAATGGGGGATGCGGAAAGGCCGCCGAAAGATTTCTTTCTGGCTGGCCCATCTATTGTAAATGCCGAACTCGATAGAATGTCACAAAAGGACATAAAGGTTTTTACTCCGGTAATGTTTGCTGTAGCTCTTGTTATTCTTGTAATTCTATTCAGGAATATTTCCGGTGTATTAATTCCTGCTATAACAATCAGCATTAATATTATATGGGCTGTTGGTTTGTTTGTGTTTTTTAACAATAAGATTAATATGGTTTCAGGGATGCTTATACCTCTTATCTTCATAATTTCTCTGGCAACTACTGTACATATTCTTAACAGGTTTTATCAGGAGGTCAGGCTTACCGGAGACAGGCGAAAGAGTACACTGGAAACAGTCAAACATATATGTGTACCTTGTTTTTTTACATGCTTAACTACTTCAATTGGCTTCCTTTCGCTGATGGTTAGTGATGTAACACCTGTCAAGATCACGGGTATATTTATGGCGGCAGGAATTATGATGTCCTTCTTTGTGTGTATAACACTTGTTCCGGGCATCCTCTCTATTTTTCCGGGAGTAATGAGCTCTTCCGTAAACATTCCAGAAGGTGATGGGGTAAGTAATAGAGACTATCGGGGTATATATGGATTTGTTGGCAAGTTTGTTAAGAAGAATACTATATATGTTTTTACTTTAAGTTTAATACTAGTCGGTTTTGCAATTTATGGAATCACAAAGACAAAAGCTGAGTCAAACGTCTTCGAGTCATTTCCTGAAAGTAGTGAAATATCGAGATCAACAGCACATATCGAGCAGAATTTAATGGGACTTCTCCCCATGGAGATTGTCATAAACGCAGTAAATGTCGGAGGTGTTTTTCAACCGGAAGTTCTCGCTAAGATGGAAGGCTTGCAGGATTATTTAGGCAGTATACCAGAAGTAACAAAGAGCATATCCGTAGTTGATTACGTAAGAAATCTTAACAAGTTACTAAACAAAGATAAGCCAGATAATCAAGTGATAACCAGGGATAAAGCAATTGATTATGTAAAGCTGGCTTCATTACACGGAGACAATATAGTTAAAAGCCTTTACACAGAAGATAATAACGAAGGACGGGTTACGGTAAGAATGAAAAACGTTGGTTCTTCCAGATATCAGGAGATAGTAGAGAATATTGAAGGATTTATTAAGGCAAATCTTCCTTTAAGTATAGGTTGTACGATTACAGGTATAGTGCCGCTCCTAATGGATATGCAGGGCTACTTGATTGAAAGTCAGATAAAGACATTTACGCTTGCCTTTATCCTGATTTTCATAAGTATCGCCTTATTATTGAAATCAGCAAGGGTTGGCATTATGAGTATGATACCAAACCTTATCCCTATTGCTATTACACTGGGTGTTATGGGATATCTGGACATAAACCTGGACGTTGCAACTATTATGATAGCGAGTGTAGCAATAGGCATATCAGTTGATGATACAATTCATTTTCTATATCGTTTTAAAGGTGAATTCAAGAAAGACGGGGATCATTACCTGGCAATACAGCGGACGCTCTCCGGTGTTGGCAGGGCACTGATTTTTACTACCGTTGTTGCAACTTGTGGATTCCTCATTTTTTGTCTATCAAGCTTTAAGCCTATTCAATATTTTGGACTGCTGACCGGTATATCGATGATAAGTGCACTGGCCGCAAATCTGTTTATATTACCTTCGTGTATTTTGCTTTTTAAACCAAAATGCTAAATTTAAACAAGGTTAATTCATTTCAGTTCCGGAATTCAAAGTGGTTCGGCCTGGTGCCTGATGAGTGGTTGCGGGAAGTTATATCCATACACTTTGATCCTCACCACGGTAGTCAATACTGGCTCAATAAAGAGAAAGAGCTGGGAATTAATGCTGAAAAAGAGATACAGGCCCTTGATGATTTAAGGATATTCGGGCCAATGTGTGAGGATGATTTAAGGAAATATCCGATTGAACATTTCATTCCAAAGGCATTTCTGGATCAAAAAGATGACTTTATTTTAGGTGAAACAGCAGGTACTACAGGCAGGCCTAAAGTGACTGCTTACAGAAGAGATGAATTCTTTACAGCCTTTGTTGACTGGTTTGTTTATATAGCCGGGATGCGGGGATTCCCAACAGGAGGCAACTGGTTATGGATTGGGCCAAGTGGTCCACACATAATAGGTAAGGCAGTAGGGCATGTCGCGAATAGAATGGGAAGCATGGATCCCTTTTCCATAGATTTCGATCCCAGGTGGGCAAAGAAGCTGCAGCCCGAATCAATCGGAAGCAAGCGTTACCTGGAACATGTTCTGGAACAGGCTTTGGACATCATTGAGACACAGGAAATAGATGTCTTGTATACCACGCCACCCGTTCTTGACGCTTTAGCCTTGCGGATGAGCGCTCAAAAGAGAATGGCAATCAAAGGGGTACATTACGGTGGAATTTCAATAGGAAAGGATGCATACAAAAGATTCAAGGAGGAATATTATCCGGAAGCGGTTCATATTTCCGGATACGGTAATACTCTTTTTGGCCTATGCCTGGAAGTGGAAGAGTCATCTGTATACGATCTGGATTACTTTCCGCTTGGACCAAGAATGATAGTGCAGGTGGTGTCAATGGCTGATGGAAATAAGCCAGGTTATGAACGCCTGTCAAATCGGGTTGACTATGAGGAGGAAGGACAGGTGGTATTTCACAGACTTGATGAAAGCTTTTTTATACCAAATATGTTTGAACGAGACAAAGCTGTCCGTATACCTCCAACTACTACGGCATTAGAATACGGAATTACTCAGGATGGTGTAAGAAACCCTACATTGCTGGAAAATAATAATAAGTTAGTTAAAACAGGATTGTATTAAATAATTAAAATGAAATTTTTTGGAGATGTAAAAATATGAAATTATCACAGACCAGAGTGGAATTACTCGCCCCTGCCGGTAAATGGGATGTTTTAGAGGCTGTAGTAGGTGCGGGTGCGGATGCTGTTTATATTGCAGGTAAACAGTTTAATATGCGTATGCATCGATCTGATTTCAATTTTACTAACGTGCAATTGGCGCAAGCCGTGGAATATGCTCACGGGTGTAATGTAAAGATATATGTAACAGTAAACAATCTGATCAGCAGTAATGAAATGAACGAACTTTATGATTATCTCAAATATCTTCAGGATATTAATGTAGACGCTGTAATAGTTCATGATCTGGGAGTTATCAACCTTGTTAATGAAATGAAACTCACTATACCAATGCATGCCAGTACAATGATGAACGTGCACAGTGTAGAGATGGCAACTGAATTGAAGAACCTTGGTGTATCAAGGATCATTACCTCTCGTGACATTACCCTTTCTCAGGTAAAAGAAATAGGAGAGAAATGTGATATTGAAACTGAATATTTTATTCATGGCGACATGTGTGTCAGTCAGAGCGGCCAGTGTCATTCCAGCGGAGTAATATTCGGAAAAAGTGCGAATCGTGGTGAATGTATGAAACCATGCAGATGGAAATATAGTATAGTGGAGAGTAAATCCGGAGAGGAAATTGGGGATTTGCCCGATGGCTACCTTCTTGCTATGAAGGACATGTGTATGTTTCAACATATACCGGAGTTAATTCAGGCCGGAGTAAGTTCCTTTAAGATAGAAGGAAGGATGCGGCATGAAGATTTTCTTAAACCCGTTATCGGATTATATCGAAAAGCAATTGATGGTTATCTGGATTCACCATTTACGTATTGGCATAAGATAGAAGATTTTGAGAAATTGTACAAAGATAGAGTCAGAGACTTTACTACTTCAATGGCGTTTTCATATGCAACGTCAAATGTATTTGATTATACAGGTAGTAGAGAACCCCTCTTCTTAAGCCGCGGAGCAGTTGAAAAGAACCTGACCCCTGACGACCTGGATGACAATCCCTTTGAGACATCTAATGGTAATCTGAAAAGCAGAAAGTCGCTAGCCGTAAAGGTGTCTACCATAAATGCTGTAAGAAAATCTTTGAGGGCCGGTGCAGACTACATTTACCTGGGAGCAGAGGTGTCTCCTATCAGGGGAGAAGGCTGGACGAAAGATCTTCTGCATGAGGCAGTTAGCCTGGTGCATGATAAAGACAGGAAAATTGTATTCGGAACACCGCGAATATGCACATCCCGGGAATTATCAGAGATTGAATGGCTCTTTGAGGTAGCAGGAGGAATTGGGGTTGATGGTGTACTTATTCACAACCTGGGTGCTTTACATTGTGCTAAACGTTTTGATCTGGACATAATCACCGATTTCTCATTTAACGTCTTAAATACAGGTTCCATTAAAATGCTGGAGAAGTCAGGTGTAAAGAGGATAACCTCGTCTTTTGAATCGTCATTTAATGATCTTTATAACCTTGCAGACGGGTCAACCATACCTGTCGAGTGTATAGTGCATGGTTCTCTTCCGAGTATGCTGCTTGAGCATTGTTTGCCGGCGATGTTGGTTACCAAAACTAATGCTAAAGGTAGCTGCAGGTTACCCTGTCGTTATATCAACTATGCACTTAAGGATGAGAAGGGGGAGATCAGGCCGATAGAAGTTGACCAGTATTGCAGGAATCATATTATGTTTGCTGCAGATTTATGTGTGCTGCCTTATCTTAATTCTTTTTTGATGACAGATGTTGAAGTCCTTAGGATTGAAGCACAGTATTATGAAGATGACCTGGTAGAGGCAGTAGTAAGCCAATATCGAAAACGTATGGACTTATTAATGGAAAACCCGGAGGTTTTCTATCCTTTGCCTGAATCAGAGTGGAACAGCCTGGTAGAGAAATCCCCAAGAGGCCTGAGCTTATGCGCTTATTCCCAGGATATTACACACTCAAGAAGTACCCTGGAAGTTATGAAAACAGCAACACCGGTCAGTTAATAAGAGGCATAAGAATGAAAATATTTAAGAATGCATGTATTCCTATTATTCTTTCCCTGGCAATATGTTTGGTTGCAGATACTTCTAAGGCCGGGAACGACAGGTTTGAACAGGCAAAGAAACATCTTGATGATGGGATACATACATATAACGAGCAATTAATGCATGATGCAAAAAAGATTTTCCTTCAACTGATCAAGGAGAATCCTTCTGATTATATTTATGTTCATTATGTTGCATTGACCCACCTTGGGCTTTGTGATCTGAAGAACTTTGAAATTGCACAAAGTACTGAAAAGAAAGTAAAGAAGGACCTGAAAGCTAAAAGAGTTGCTATTGCAGAGGAAGGATTACCATTCGCGGATAAATCTATTGAACTGAATGATAATTTTTCTGAATCGTACAGAGTAAGGGGCGCTCTTATATCAAACAGGATATCCGGCATGGTTTCAGGGATGAGGAACGGGAGTCTGGCAGAGGAGGATATAGATATCGCACTGCAGATTGACAATAACAATGCCATGGCTCATATAGAGAATGCAAGAAAATTTATTAACACACCCGGGCTGTTCGGAGGGGATATAAATAAAGGAATAGAAATCCTTAATAATGTTATAAAGGACAACTCCGGATTGGGGAAAGGGTATATAAATTTAGGTATTGCGTACCGGGAAAATGATGAAGTGGAAAAGGCCGTAAATACATTTAAGCACCTGTTGGAAATTAATCCTGGCAATCCGGAAGCAGTGTTTTATCTGGATAAACTTATGTTTTCAAAATAAAGGCTAATTCAAGTATGCAAAAGAAAGAATCTTATATCGGTCCACAGGAGATCATTCGCAAAAAGAGCGAATACCTGATTCCCTGCATTTACCACTTTTATAAAGAACCTATGCAGATCGTAAAGGGAGAAGGGCAGTATCTCTTTGACCATCAGGACAAAAGATATCTGGATTTTTATGGTGGTGTTTCAGTATTGAATGCCGGCCATTGTCATCCTGAGATTGTGGACAAAATATGTGAACAGGTCAATACACTTCAGCACACTACAACAATATATTTAACTCAGCCTATAGTCGATCTCGCCGAGAGGCTTGCACAGATTACTCCTCAAAACCTGAAGAAGAGTTTCTTTTGTGCAAGCGGGTCTGAGGCAAACGAGGGGGCATTACTGCTTGCTCAAATATATACAGGGAAACATGAGTTTCTTTCCCTCTATAACGGGTTGCATGGAAGAACAAAATTGACAATGAGCATAACGGGACTTAAATTCTGGAGAACAGATACTAATCCCGTTGGAGGTATAAGTTTCGTACCTGACGCTTATTGTTACCGCTGTGCCTTCAATCTTAAATATCCTGACTGCAATATTGAATGTGCAAAACAGATAGAGAAGGTTATAGAAACATCCACATCAGGAGAGATTGCGGCATTTATTGCTGAGCCTATTCAGGGCAATGGAGGTATCATTACGCCGCCTGACGAGTACTTTAAGGTGGTGAGAGAGATATTGGGAAAGCATGGAATATTATTTATAACTGATGAAGTACAGACGGGCTTTGGGAGGACAGGTAAGATGTTTGCCATTGAACATTCAGGTGTTGAGCCGGATATTATGACATTTGCCAAGGCAATATCAAATGGAACTCCTGTCGGCGGCTTTATAACTTCCGATAAGATTGCGGCATCTTATACAAGACCGGGTGCATCTACATTCGGTGGTAATCCGGTTACGAGTGTTTCTGCATTAGCTACCCTGGACGTAATAAACAAGTACGATCTTATTAGGAATGCAAAAAACATGGGTGCGTATCTCGAAGAAAAGTTGAAAGAACTTCAAGAGAAACATGTATTAATTGGTGATGTCCGGGGAAAGGGATTGATGCTGGGAGCGGAACTTGTTAATCAGGGCAAAGAACCAGCTGTACAGGAGACAGACATAATCCTGGAATATATGAAGAATAAGGGCGTTCTTATAGGAAAGACAGGGGCTGACCGTAATGTCCTGGCATTTCAACCTTCTCTGATAATAACTGAAGATAATATTGACGAATTGGTTGATGTGCTTGACGGTGCATTGTGTTATGTGGAAAAACATAAAGAATAGTACTAAAGTATGGTTTGAGGAACGATACCAGCTTGAGGATGTAATTGAGAAAAACTTAACAAAAAAGTTGATACCAAAGCGAATCAGCTTGTTTCGCTGTATGGGGGGGCTGGCATTAATTGCATTCTTGATACAAGTTGGTACCGGCATATTTTTAGTCTTTTATTACGTACCTTCTGCCGGTGAAGCAGTTGACAGTGTTCAGTACATAAGACATGCGCTCCTCTATGGATGGTTGATACAGAAGGTTCATGCCGTAACTCCATACTTTATGATAGTCCCGTTATTTGCACACATGATCAGGATATTGTTTAAGGGTCTGTACAAAAATCCACGGGAATTGCATTGGGTATCAGGCGCATTACTGCTGGTTCTAACGTTGGTCATATGTTATACCGGTACTTGTCTTCCTGCTGATAGCCTGACACATTTGGGGGTTGGTTCTGTCAGTGGTGAAGTTGCAATGATGACTGATCATATTGTGGGGGCCTATAATGGTGGAGGAATGGTTTCAAACAGTAATTTTGTTATTGTATATGCATTGCATATTGCCTGTATACCGATAATGATGTGTATTTTAATGGGGTTTCATTTCTTAATGATACGCAGAACAGGTGTTTCAGAACCATTGTAAATTGTATAATAAGACTATATGGTGGACTACAGTAAGGGAAGAAGTGAAGAAGAACTGGAGGCTTTTTATCCTAACGAGATACTCAGGCATATTATATTAACATTTCTTTTCATAAGTGCTGTCATGCTTGGGGTATTGTTTCTCCCTGACTCCTTGCAGAAGTCAGCAGATGAATTTGCATCCTTTCAAACCAGGCCCCCGTGGTTTTTACTCCCTTTCTATCACTTTTCCAGTTTGATTAATAATAAGGTTTGGTACGTTGCCATTCTGGCGATCTATGCAGTAACGTTTATCAGCGTCCCGTTTCTGGATAGAAATGCTGAAAGAAGTTTATGGAAGAAACCTGTCTTTTTAACCATAGTCATTATTAATCTATTAATGATATTTGCATTGGGTTTAACCAAATATCTTCAATAACAATGATTCATACACATCCAGGTAAAAAGTCCTTTTCATACGTGTTTAGTATGGTGGTTTTAATTGCCATTATAGCCATACCTTCCGGCTGCAAATTAATTGAAGGCCTGCATCCCGAACTCGTTAGGAGAGGGGAGGAGTTTCCGGGTTCGAAGAAATGTGGTGAATGCCACATCGATATTTATAATGAGTGGGTAGAGTCGTCACATTCAAGAAGTTACATCAGTGAAGAGTTTAGAGAGTCTACAAACAATTATGAATTTGAGTTCTGTATGGGGTGTCATGTTCCGGAAACGGTATTTACACCATTAAAGAATAGTTCTGCTGATAAAGCAGAAGTTGACTTGCTGCAGCCGACAAATGACGAAATAGTACCAAGATCACATAACCTGAAGGATGGTGTTGATTGCCAGGGCTGTCATCTCACTGCGGATTGCACACTCGCAGGCCCACATTCAGGAACCGCTCCACATCCTATAGAGAAGAAAGAGGAGTTGTATAAAAAGAGCGAGTTCTGCGGTAGATGCCATATTGATACATTCGAAGAGTATTTAACGTACGCGGCGAAAAACAATGATAAAACATGCCAGGATTGCCATATGCCTGACGTAAAGCGTAAGTTGATCCAGAATGAACCGTGGCAGAAATTACATGTGCGGAAGGAAGGGAAGGCACACACATTTTCCAGTTCAGATGCCTTAAAGAATAATCAAGATTTCATAGAATTGACATTTACTGAATTAAATAACAGAAATAGCCGGATAAAAGGCAGCGTGGAAATTCTAAATTCAAAGGTTAATCACTCTATTCCTACCGGTAAATATGGGTATAAAGAAATTCTTTTGTTAATCAATCTCAAAGATAATTCAGGTGGAATAATTAAGTCTAAACAGGAGAGTATGTTTTTAGAAATGAATACCCAGCTTAAACCGAGAGAGAAGAAGGTTTATAGTTTTGAGTTTGATATAGATGGTGAGAATGGTGTGAAAGAGTTAGAGGCTGTTCTTTTCAAGACGAATTTTAATAGAACAGAAAAGACATTGCTTGCAAAGGTGGAGTTGGAACTGGTTACAACGCAGAAAGATTGAGAAATTTTATGCTGGAGAAAATTAGAAAAAGAGATAAAAAGATCATCAAAATACTCTCCGGAGTAGCGATCGCTTCTTTAATATGTTGTGTTACGCTGATTGTCGTAACAGCGCATAAGCCGGGTTCTCCGGAATTCTGCACAGGATGTCATGAAGATGTTGTCGATAGGCATTTTAATGCAGATACACAGAGGAGTGACAGCCTTTCCTGGGCTGTTTCTTTTATACACTCGCAGCATCCCAAACAGGATATGTCATGCAAGGAATGCCACCCAATCAGTCATGAGTATAACGCCGGTATTGTGGAATATAATCTCAATTGCAGTAAATGCCACCACGTTTCTGAGGAGAGGGAGGAGAGGGCTGGATGTGTTGAATGCCACAAAGAGCCTTCTGAATATTTAAAAGGAAATACAGGAGTTGAAGGGATTACACCCGTACCGGACAAAATGTCCAGGGCAGTTAAATGCGAAGACTGTCATAAGTATGATAATGCGAGTATGAAATTCAAAGGAGTGGAGGAGTCCTGTGTAGAATGCCATAATGATGATTATGGAAAACTATACAATGCCTGGACAAAAACTATTAAAGAGAGATTAAGAGAATTTAATCTTCGTGTACAATCATTAGATCAAGAGTCCGGCTTACTTTACGAAAACGAGCCAGATGTAGATATGGAGAAGACAGCTAAGGCCGTTGATTTGATTATAAAATACGGAACACACAATTTTAACCTGACAAGAATGCTCCTGGACAATCTTGAAGAAAAAATAGAAAAATGATTGAAGAACACGTTAATTTCAATTCTGACGGTATGAAGCTAGAGGGTGTATTATCCTATGATGAAAATGCTGTAAATCCTCCCCCGGTGCTTTTGTGTCCGCCCCATCCTCATCTCGGAGGTGATATGGAAAATAATGTTATTACTGCACTCGGTAATGTATTGGCAGAAAAAGGATTTGCTACACTAAGGTTTAACTACCGTGGAGTTGGTGGCAGCGAAAGCAGGCTTGACAACATCGCAGAGGTATACGAGTATTGGGAAAGGATCTTAAACAATGATGATTGTTCCGATGCTATTGTGGATGCCACTTCAGCAATTGACTATCTCGAATCAACTGTTGGTGCGAACAGGTTATTTATTACCGGGTATTCATTTGGTGCAATCGTGGCGATGATGTTAAGTGTGGATAATGCAAACATAGGGGCATTTGCATCAATCTCTACACCTTTTGGTAGATTTGATACAACATTTCTATCGGACTGCAAGAAGCCTAAGTTGTTCATTTGTGCGGATAATGATTTTGCCGCATCAATTGAAGAAGTCGAGAAGGGAATGTTAAATGTTTCGGAACCTAAGATGCTCGACGTAATCGAAAGTTGTGACCACTTCTATATAGACAGAGAGTTAGAGATTGCAAACAGGGTATTCAATTTCTTTAACCACAACAAGATCAAATAATTGTCAAAATAACGACTAAAGTCCTGGGTATCATTTAAACCATTCGCCCCTTGTTTCCCTGAATTTGAACCCTCTTGTACCTGTAGAAATGGTTTTTAACGTGCAAATTGCTATTATTGAGCCAATTTGTTCTTATCCTGAAAAATATGCTGAATTGCTTATGTTGCCAATTTTCAATAGCTTATGAATATTTATTTCTGTTTTAATGTAATGGTATTGTAATTGCAATTAATGTAATTCATGCAAAAATCTAACAAATTTGGTTTAATTAGATACGAATTCATAGCATACATTCATGTATTGGGTACCCAAAATGTGAATGAAATACTGCTTACAAAGGACGATTTTGCAGACATGAATTCACAAGGTGATCAAATTAAGTGGACTTCGGTGGGAAATATGGATATTGATAATATTGATAATGGAGAAATTAACATTAATTCCATTGTTAAGACAAAAAAGAGAATCTGCGGGCTTTTTGATGCTGAACCGCTGGATTGGGAGTATGCGCGGATTATAGTTAGCGATTCTGCAGAAACAAAACATAGTTACGCAACAGCCAGGATGCCAAAGAGTCCGACAGTTCCAGTTTTTTTTGATGTTAAGGAATGATTTGTATATATTAGATAACTTAATATTTGGTTTATAAGCTTACGTAAGGAACAGACATATTTTCCTGCCAGACTCTTCAATTTGCAACCATTTCATTATTAGCACAACCCCAAAACATCTTAAGATTGTCATTGTATCAAGTGTGCACATTATATAATATGATACTCTCGAATTGCTTGCTCAGCTGTGTCGTTCGGGTGGATACTAAGCAGTCGAGTGCTATTGATGAATTCCTAAATTAACTAAAGACAAATCACAACAATGAATGCCGCCTTATTAGCCGTTTTCTCACTATTCTGCTTTTTTCTCAGTTATCTGTTTTACTCAAGGTTTCTTGCGAAGAAGATATACGAGATTGACTCAGACATTGTAACCCCTGCCCATGAATTCGAGGATGGTATAGATTACGTTCCCACAAACAAATATGTGCTTTTTGGCCACCATTTTACGTCAGTAGCTGGTGCCGCACCCATTATCGGCCCTGCAATAGCCGTTATATGGGGGTGGTTGCCTGCAGTATTATGGGTGGTCTTTGGTACGATCTTCATAGGAGCCGTACATGATTTTGGGTGCCTTGTCCTCTCGGCTAAGAACAAGGGGCACTCTATTGGTGACTTGACAGGAAACATAATAGGTAAAAGAGCAAGAGCACTATTCCTTACAATTATTTTCTTCCTTACTTGGATCGTAATTGCAGTCTTTGCTTACGTAATAGCCACACTGTTCTCACAATTTCCTACAGCAGTCCTCCCGGTCAATATTCAAATTATTATTGCAGTTACCATAGGACTTGTCATTTACAGGACGAAATATGGGATCCTTATTCCTTCTCTCATTGCGTTATTTGTTTTATATGGTTTTACATATCTTGGTACATATACCCCAGTGCATTTACCGGCATTTATTGGCGGGCAAACTGAGTCGTGGATTGTATTGCTTCTTGTATACGCATTTGTTGCGTCCGTACTTCCGGTTTGGCTGTTACTTCAACCAAGGGATTTTATCAACTCGCATCAGCTCTTTGTAGGATTGGGTATTATGTATCTGGGTCTTTTTATCGTACACCCACCAATGGTAGCGCCTGCGCTTAACCTTGAGGTTGAGGGGGGATTGCCGTGGTTTCCGTTCTTGTTTATTACGATAGCCTGTGGTGCAATATCAGGATTCCATGGCCTTGTGGGTTCAGGTACTACATCTAAACAGCTGAATAATATTAAAGACGCCAGGATGATTGGTTTTGGGTCAATGCTGGGTGAGGGTTCGCTGGGGTTGATGTCAGTAATTGCATCAACGGCTGGTTTTGCAACGCTTGCTGCATGGAAGAGCCACTATTCAAGCTGGAGTGCTGCCGGGAGCATGGATGCTAAGATAGGGGCGTTTGTTAACGGAGGCGCCTATTTTCTGAAAGAGGGGCTTATGCTTCCTGATGGATTCGGTACAACGCTGATTGCCGTAATCGTCATAAGTTTTGCGGCCACTACTCTTGATACCTCAACAAGGATTCAGAGGTACATTACTTCTGAGCTTGGAGAGATATATAATGTTAAGATTCTTACGAACAGGTTTGTTGCTGCAGCTATTGCAGCGTTCACTCCATTGATTCTCATCTTTGGAGGTGAGGGGCTTAGCTGGAAACGTCTATGGCCTATCTTTGGGGCGACAAACCAGATGCTTGCCGGGCTGTCACTACTGGTGTTGACTGTTTACCTTTATAGAAAAGGCAGAAATATTTTATTTACGTTAATACCTCTTATATTCCTGATTTTCATGACGTCAACGGCGATGGTGCTTAGCTTGAAGGAATTTATTAAATCCCGGAACTGGATACTAACTATTTTATCAGTACTCCTGCTTTCATTCTCTGCCTGGATTACCCTTGAAGCAATCAATGTAGTTAGAAACCTGAAAAAGAATAGCAGGACAGATGACTTAGTTTAACTTCTCCTTCCAAAATGCCATAAGAGGCATAAAAAGCGTGACACTGCACACATTTGTGCCAGTGTAATCATGTGTCAAGTGGCAAGACGTGACCTATGTTCTCTGTACTCCTATAGTCAGTTCGATCCTGCATTCAGCATCTCTACCATTCCGCTGAATGTTCCACCCTTGTTCACGATAAGTTTACGGCAGGTTATTTTTCCACAAATTTCTCCGTGTTTCAGAATCTCAACAGTATCCATTGCGAAGATATCACCCATAATTCTACCCTGTACGACTGCATTTCCTACAAGGATATTTGAGATCTCTATTTTGCCTTTCTTTTTCAAATGAAGCGTACCATATGTCTTAAGGTCTTTACCTAAAAGGGTAGCGATCTTATGGTCGCTCAAGTCATTGCGGTTGTAACAATGCTGACACGTTACTGCCTGCGCATTTTCATCGGTGAAAATCTCTCGTGAGCACTTAAAGCAAATAACTCTCCTTTTTCCGATAGAAGCTACCTGCTTTTTCTCAGAAGGGAAAATAATCTCTTTGACGTTGATGTGTTTGTTGCAATGTTGGCACGGCATCGACATGCAGTGGGCCGATACAGAAAGCTTGCCTTTGCAGTAGGGGCATAATATGTCCCTGATATCAAACGAGTCGTTTGATTTAACATTCATAGACCATGTTTATAATGTATAAATTGGTGTTATCTGGTTAACGACTAATTATATTTTTTTTCTCCTCTTTTTTTGGTTCACTAAATGCTTGTTTTTCCGGTTTCGTTCCGTTTGGGTTTACATTACACTGCCCGACAAAGACTACGCCTTCTTCAATAACTAACGTTTTCGCCTGTAAGTCGCCAATGAGTTGTGCTTTTTGCTTAAGCTCAACTTTTTCAGACGCAAATATGTTTCCATCTACACGGCCTTCAATAGCGGCGTTCTTGACCTTGACATTAGCCTTGATCGCACCTGTCTTGCCAATGATGAGTTCGCCTTCATTTGATACCAACTCACCTTCAAACTTTCCTTCGATATTCATTACCTTGTCAAACTTTATTGTACCCTTAATATCTACGTCGGTTGTCAAATTAGTTACGTTTTCTTCTGCCATCTTAACCTCCTTTCAGGTTTTGTTTCTGATAATAAATTGACCCTAGTCAATTATTGTATTAACTTTACTTTTGTACTAACTGATTGTATCGACTTTCTTACTCCAAAGATAATTAATTATTTTTAAATTTCAATAGTTTTATCCTGATTGTAAAAGCTTACTGAGTCAAGCGAAGCTTTAACTGAATTCCACCTATTGTGTCTGAAATAGATAGTTCAATTGTAGACTGCAGGTAAACGGTTATGAAGTATCAACTCACCAGTTACAGGATTATCAAAGTGGTACATGCCAAATTCTTCATTATGTCAATTTGACATAAGCATCAAAATATGGAAATAGACAACTGCCATTTTGGCACTCTATATGAAAGTATTATCAGCTTCACAAAGTGATATTATCAGCATAAACGTGTAAGGTATTGTTCAATAGGCAGTTAACGTTGTCTAAAATCCATTGGTATCTCTTTTGCTAATTTACATCACTTCAACGCTTACGAATATAATAGAATGTAGTGCTTATAATTTTGAAAGGAGGTAACAATGGCTGCAAAGCAGTTAGTATTCAGAGAGGATGCAAGGATGGCAATCAAGAGTGGGGTCACAAAACTCGCTAACGCCGTTAAGAGTACTCTTGGTCCGAGAGGTAGAAATGCTGTTCTTGATAAAGGGTGGGGAAGTCCCACAATAACTAAGGATGGTGTATCTGTAGCAGAGGAAATTGAACTGAAGGACCCATACGAGAATATGGGTGCAAAGCTGGTGAAGGAAGTTGCATCAAAAACAAGTGACGTTGCTGGAGACGGGACTACCACGGCAACTGTGTTGGCAGAAACTATTTTCAACAATGGTTTAAAGTGTGTTTCTGCGGGTATAGACCCAGTTGCGCTTAACCGCGGAATGAAGAAAGCAGTTGACGCTGTAGTAAAAAAGCTTCAAAGCATGAGTAAAGGAATAAAAGATGATATGGCAGAAATTGCCAACATAGGAACCATTGCATCAAATAACGACACTGAAGTAGGCAAAATGATAGCAAATGCAATGGAAAAAGTAGGCAAGGATGGTGTTATTACTGTTGAAGAGGGAAAGAGTATTGATTCTGATGTTGAGATAGTCGAGGGTATGCAGTTTGACCGTGGATATTTATCTCCTCATTTTGCAACAGATAAGGATAATATGAAGGTGGAGTTGAAGGATGCCTATGTGTTAATACACGAAGAAAAAATATCAAACGTTAAAGGTATAGTTCCTTTACTTGAAAAAGTGGCAAAGACTAAAAGACCTCTTTTGATAATTGCAGAGGATATAGAAGGAGAGGCGTTAGCAACTTTGGTTATAAATAACATCCGTGGTACGATTACCTGCGCTGCAGTTAAGGCGCCGGGATATGGAGACCGAAGAAAGGCCATGATGGATGATATTGCAGTACTTACAGGCGGTAATGCGGTAGTTAAGGATTTGGGAACACAGCTGGAAAACATTGAATTGGATGAGCTGGGTACAGCAAAGAAGATTAATATAGATTCTGAAAATACGACTATTGTAAAAGGTGGTGGTAGTACCAAGGATATTACCGGGCGTATAAATCAGATAAGAAGGGAAATAGATGATACAACATCTGACTATGACCGTGAGAAACTACAGGAAAGACTGGCAAAATTAGCAGGTGGTGTAGCACAGATAAACGTAGGTGCATCAACTGAAACAGAGATGAAGGAGAAGAAGGCGCGTGTAGAGGATGCATTACATGCCACTCGTGCTGCAATCGACGAAGGTGTCTTGCCGGGCGGTGGTGTTGCATTATTAAGGGCTTCCGAGGCATTAAATGATCTCAAATTAAAAGGTGATGAAAGCTATGGTGTTGACATTATAAGAAATTCACTTAGCGGGCCAATTAAACAGATAGTCAAAAACGCAGGGTTGGAAGGTGCGGTAGTTGTAAGAAAGATTCTGGCATCAAAGGACAAGGCCTTTGGTTATGATGCAGAAAAAGAAGAATACGGTAATCTTATTGAATCCGGCGTGATAGATCCTACGAAAGTTACAAGGAGTGCATTACAAAATGCCTTGAGCATTGCAAGTATACTCCTTACAAGTGATTGTCTTATTACAGAGATTCCATCGAAAGATGAAGCCATGATGCCTCCCGGTGGCGGCATGCCTCCTGGTGGTATGGGTGGTATGGGCGGAATGGGTGGTATGGGCGGTATGCCAGGAATGGGCGGTATGCCGGGAATGATGTAACGGCTTACCAGTAAACCTGCAACCAGTTAGGAAATTTCTTTCTGGCAATGTGAATTAATTCGATTTTATGTGATTATAAAAATAAAAGGAGGAATTTGTTATGGCAATAAGGCCTTTAGATGACAGAGTTGTAGTTGAACCACTTGAAGCAGAAGAAAAGACACAAGGTGGAATTGTTTTACCGGACTCAGCAAAAGAAAAACCAACAAAAGGTAAGGTTATATCTGTTGGTGAAGGGAAACTCCTGGACAGTGGTAAAAGAGCCGAGCTTTTAGTAAAAAAAGGTGATCAGGTTCTATACGGAAAGTATGCAGGAACAGAAATAACAGTAGGTGGTAAGGACTATCTTATTTTAAAAGAAAACGATATCTTGGCTAAAATTGATTAATCAAGTTCAGGAGGTATATTATGGCTGCAAAACAGCTTTTGTTTGATGAAGAAGCAAGGCGCAATATAAAGAATGGTATTAAGAAACTGGCAGACGCTGTAAGGGTAACTATGGGTCCAACCGGTAGAAACCTGATTTTGGAAAAGAGTTTTGGTTCGCCAACTGTTACAAAGGATGGTGTCACTGTAGCAAAAGAGGTAGAACTGGGTGAACCATTTGAGAATATGGGAGCAAAGATGGTCTGCGAAGTAGCGTCTAAAACCAGTGATGTTGCCGGTGACGGTACTACTACTGCAACTATTCTGGCTGAAGCGATTTTTAATGAAGGTGTGAAGTACGTTACGGCAGGTGCGAATACAATGGCGTTGAAAAGAGGCATTGACAAGGCCGTAAAAGTGGTAGTTGAGGAATTGAATAATATATGCAAAAAAGTCAAAGATAGATCACAGATTGCACAGGTTGGGACGATTTCAGCAAATAATGATTCGACAATTGGTGATTTATTGGCAGATGCGATGGATAAGGTGGGCAAGGATGGTGTTATTACTGTTGAAGAAGCTAAAAGTATGGGGACCACATTAGAAGTCGTCGAGGGAATGCAGTTTGATAAGGGATTCATTTCTCCCTATTTTGTAACAAAGGCACAAACGATGGAAGTTATCTTTGAAGACCCATACGTATTAATTCATGAGAAAAAGATTTCCAATATGAAAGAGATGTTGCCACTTTTGGAGAAGCTGGCGAGTGTTGGCAAACCGCTTTTAATCATTGCTGAGGAAGTTGAGGGTGAGGCTCTGGCTATGTTAGTTGTCAACAAAATACGAGGGGTCTTGAACTGTGCTGCGATTAAAGCGCCTGGTTTTGGCGATAGAAGAAAGGCAATGCTTGAGGATATAGCAATTCTTACGAATGGGCGCTTGATATCAGAGGACCTTGGTATAAAGCTGGAGACTCTGGAACTTAGTGATCTTGGAACTGCAAAACGCGTTATAATTGATAAGGAAAATACTACGATTATTGAAGGTGCCGGGGAGAAATCAGATATACAGGGTAGAATTTCTCAGATTCGAAATCAAATTGAGCAGACTACATCTGATTATGATAAGGAAAAACTTCAGGAAAGACTTGCAAAGCTTACTGGCGGCATTGCCGTAATAAATGTAGGTGGGGCTACGGAGGCTGAAGTGAATGAGCGAAAGGCACGTGTAGAGGATGCACTTAATGCAACAAGGGCTGCCGTGGAAGAGGGCATTGTTCCGGGAGGCGGAGTTGCTTTTATCAGGACAATTTCAAAGGTTGAGGAATTGCGCAAGAAACTAAAGGGTGATGAAAAGATAGGCGCTGATATAATTGCAAAAGCAATTGAGGCCCCTTTGAGACAGATTGTCTCCAACACAGGTGGTGAAGGCTCTGTAGTTGTTGAAGAAGTGAAAGAAAAAAGTACCAATACAGGATTTGATGCCAACACATCTGAATTTGTAGATATGTTTGAAAGAGGAATAATTGATCCAACAAAGGTTACACGTACAGCGTTACAAAATGCAGCCAGCATAGCCGGACTAATGTTGACAACCGAGGTAATGATTACAGAGTTAAAGGAAGACGAAGAAGATGAATCTCCGGTTGAGGGTCGCGTGTTCTAGTTAAATGACTGAAAAAGATGATACAACTATTTTGAGAAAAGGCCACATTTATGTGGCCTTTTTGTTTTAATATTCGAAGGATACTGTTGGCTGCAAAACCATCTTGACATTTTATTTATCACCTGTATCATATAAATTATGATGTCGATAGTAAGTGTTAAGTTGTTATGTATTTTAGGCTTATACGCCTGGCTCAAATATGATAAAAGAAGATTATTATAAGATTCTGGATGTTGGAAAGGGTGCAAGTCAGGATGAGATAAAACGGACTTACAGGAAAATGGCATTGAAGTATCATCCTGATAAGAATCCTGGAGATAAGCAGGCAGAGGCGAAATTCAAAGCAGCGGCGGAGGCTTACGAAGTTCTCAGTGATCCCGAGAAGAGGAAAAGATATGATCAATTTGGTCATGAAGGATTAAGGGGGGGCGACACAAGAGGATTTGGTAACTTTGAAGATATATTCGATGCGTTTGGTGATATCTTTGGCGGTGGAGGCAGTATTTTCGAGGAGTTTTTTGGTGGTAGGACAAGGCAGACATCTAAACGAGGAGCTAGTTTACGATGTGATATCTCCATGGAATTCAAAGATGTTGCCACGGGAATCGAAAAGACAATAGAGCTTACCAAGAATGATTTCTGTGAGGAATGCCGTGGAACAGGTGCTCGCAAAGGCACATCTCCGGTTTCCTGTCCTTATTGTAAGGGTCATGGCGAAATCCATCAGAGACAGGGCTTCTTTACGCTAAAAACTACATGCCCTAAGTGCCAGGGCAGTGGAAAGCTTATTGAAACTCCATGTAAGAAATGCAGTGGCCACGGTGTGTATCCGAAGAAATCAAGTATTAAGGTTCAGGTACCTGCCGGTATTGAAGATGGTGTGAGATTGCGTGTAACCGGCCAGGGTGAATCAGGGGCAAATGGAGCACAACCTGGAGATTTATATTGTGATATACACGTACAACCACATCCGATCTTCCAAAGGCAGGATTATGATATAATTTGTGAGTATCCAATTACGTTTACTCAGGCAGCATTAGGATGTGAAATTGAGGTCCCTACTATTCTGGGGAAACTAAGGAAAGTAAGGATTCCTGCCGGGACGCAAAGTGATGAGGTCATACCGGTTAAAGGTGAAGGCATTCCACATGTTCGTGGTTATGGTAAAGGGAATTTGTTGGTACATATTGTAGTTGAAACTCCTAGTAAATTGACTCCAAGGCAGGAAGAATTATTAAGAGAATTTGCGGAATCAGAACACAAGAATGTGACACCCAAACAAAAGAGTTTTTTTCAGAAGGTTAAGAAGCTTTTTTAGATAGTTCATTCTTGAAAAACCATATGGGGGATTTGTTGTTATGTCTGAAGTGAAAAACAATCAGGAAGAAGAAAGAGTAGAAGAGGAACATGATGAAGTTGTAAATAACGCTGAAGAGAAAGAGAACCTCGAAAGTTCAAATGAGAATTCAAAACTGGAATCCGAGGCAGACGTAAATAGTAAAACTGAGAGTGATGAGAAAACAGGAGATGAAGAGATTTCTGCTTTAAGGAAAAAGGCAGAGGAGCGTGATTCTTTACTCGATCAATTATTGAGGACCAGAGCTGAATTTTTGAATTATCAAAAGAGGGTGCGTAAAGAAAATGAATCAACCTCCCAATATGCAATTCAAAATCTTATTCTTGATCTTTTTCCGGAGCTTGATAATTTTGAAAGAGCTTTGAAGCTGGCAGATAGTTCAAAAGATTTTGATAAGTTTGTGGAAGGTATAAAGTTGATAGAAGGCCAATTATTTAAGGTTCTAGCTAAGTACGGTGTAAAGCCTATTGAGACAGTTGGAAAAGCCTTTGATCCAAATCTTCATGAAGCAGTGATGGAGGAGGAGAACAATGAACTGCCGCATCATACTATTATTGATGAATTCCAGGGAGGTTTTCTCTTGAATGAACGTGTAATCAGACCATCTAAAGTCAAGGTTTCAAGGAGAACCATAGAAGAAAATGATGTAAAAGAAGCTGATGAGACAGAGGAAACAGAGAATATCCAGAATGATAATGACTAAAGCTTTACGGCTTAAATCTTGATAGATTGAAGGAAAAACATGCCTACTTACGATTATGAGTGTAATGCCTGTAATCATACATTTGAATTGTTTCAGTCTATAACTGCAGGGCATGTCAGAAAATGTCCTGAATGCGGAGAGCTAAAGGTAAAACGCCTGATTGGAACCGGTAGTACAATAATCTTTAAAGGGTCTGGCTTCTATCAGACTGATTATAGAAGCGAAGAATACAAATCACGCCAGAAAGCTGAGAAATCATCTTCCTCCTCAGATACCAAAGATAAGAAAAAAGAGAAGAAAGAGAAAAAAGCGATAAAGAAAGATGTCAAAGATTAAATGCCGTAATTGTGGCAAAGAACTTATCTATAATGTTATAAGTGATATACCGACATTTCCTTTTTGCAGTGAACGGTGCAAGCTGGTAGATTTGGGGCTATGGTTTGATGAAGAAAGGCGTATAGAGGAGCCCACTACGAGTGATCAGCCTGAAAAGGACGACAGGTAAGGCATAGAACATGCTCAAAACTCCACAAGTTTCATTATATTGTAGCTCACGATAGATACACCATTTCTAAATTTAGTCCTTGTACATTTTAGTAAAATAAGTAAGATTGTCCTTTATTCAAGCTACATGCATTCTTTCCTTGAAATATTAGATAATTATATATCATAAGTTCAATTATTTCCGTTTCTTACATAATTTAAGAAAGGGGTGACAAATGCCGCCAATTTTACAGGATTTACAGGATGTTCTGCGTGGTTTTAAGATGACGCTTGATTTTAACAAACTGTTTTCAGCGGTTTTTGGTATTATTCTCAGTTTGATCTGGGTATTAGTGATTCTCGCCTTTGCTTCTACTTACAAATTAGTTGATATCAGCCCATTTGAATTGATCACCGGCTTTCTGATTTCACCAAGACTTGGCTTATGCAGTATAGTTCAAGTCCTTCTTTCATCATTAAAAACTGTTGAATTGGGAGAGTATGCTGTTCTTGTTGTTTTGGTTCTGGGATTATTAGTAATTTGGTCAGTTTTTGCAGGTTCTATTACTCGCCTGGCGGCTGTTGAGTTTGCTAAAGGTGAGAAACTGGGAACTAAAGATTCTATTGTTTTTGCTGTAAAAAGATTTTGGTCATTTTTTTGGTGTCCTCTTACGCCTGTCCTGGGTGTATTATTCTTTATTGCCTGTAATGTTGTTGGAGGTCTTTTAGGTAAAATTCAGATTGCAGGTGAGATTGCTGTTGCAATCGGTTTTCCGTTGGCTATTCTTTCCGGGTTTCTAATTGTTTTCATCGGTGTTATTGGTTTTATAGGATTCTTCCTGATGTTTCCTACTATTAGTGCTGAGGGCTCTGATACTTTTGATGCAATGAGCCGTGCATATAGTTATGTGCTTTCAAGGCCCGCACATTTCCTGTCATTATTGATCAGTATTATAGTATGCGGTACTGTCCTGGTCTTCTTTACAAGTTTTGTTGCCTGTCTGGTTATGAAGACTACCTACTGTACCGTTGGAATAGGTATGGGAGATAAATTCGACACCATAAGGGCCTTTATATCCGGATTGAGTAGTGGAGGCACATCAACTGGAGCACTTGGTACTATACCTATGAAATTTGCTGCCCTGATGATGATGTTATATGTAGTTCTGGTTAAGGTGGTTGTTGGAGGTATAATAGTTGCGTTCGCAGGCTCAGCAAGTACTATTGCTTATTTAATCTTGAGAAAGGATGTTGATGGCACAGAATTATTTGATGTATATATAGAAGAAGAGGAAGCAGTGCCAGAAACAAAGGAAAAGGGTGAGACACCTGGTGCACAAGAAGAGAAACCAGCAGAAGTAAAGGAGCCTGAAAAGCCTGAACCGGAACCGGAGCCGGAGCCTGAACCAGAGCCGGAGCCTGAACCTGAACCGGAGCCGCCAAAGGTTGATGATGAAAAACCATCAGATGAATCATCTGGTGGTAATGGATCGTCGCCTGAAAAGCCTGAATAAAACAACTTGTCCTGTTAGATCATGTGTAGTTAAGCGCCTTTTATGTATCATAATAAGGGTGACGAGAATTATATAATATCAGAGTATAGATTGCTTTGAAACTTTTTCAGAAATTTTCCAGTATTCCACAAGATGTTTATCAAATCTATTAGATTTATCATAATAATGTTTAGGCCCTGGTAATGTTTCTTCCCATAGTAACCATCGTAGGAAGGCCTAATGTTGGTAAGTCTTCTCTCCTGAATTGCTTAGCCAAAAAGCGCATTTCAATTGTTGATTCAATGAGCGGCGTAACCAGAGACAGAGTGTCCATAGAAATTGAACACGAAGAAAACCTGTTTGAGCTTATTGATACAGGCGGTATAGGTATAACCGATATTGAAGATATTGCTCACGAGGTAGAGGTTCAGATAGAAATAGCACTTCAAAAGGCAAGCCTGATTCTCTTCGTTGTTGATGTCCGTGAAGGGATCACACCATTAGATGTTGAGGTTGCTGAGAGACTGCGAAAAATTAAAAAACCACTCCTTCTCGTTGTTAATAAGTGTGATGATGCGAAATTTGATCTTCAGACAGCAGAGTTTTTCAAGCTGGGACTGGGAGAACCATTACCTGTTTCCGCATTGCAAAGATACGGCAGGGTGGATCTTTTGGACAGGATTGTTTCTACTTTTCCTGAAATAGAGACAAAGCCTGCGAAAACAGATTCGTTAATGAAGATTGCTATTGTTGGGAAGCGGAATGCGGGAAAATCTACATTAATAAATACGCTTGCTCAAGAGGAAAGGGTTATCGTCAGTGAAATTCCCGGTACCACAAGAGATTCTGTTGATGTGAAGTTTGAAATAGATGGGAAGGAATTTATTGCAATTGATACTGCTGGGATAAGAAAGAAGAAGCAGATTCAGGGTTCTATAGAATTTTATGGCATGGCCAGGGTGGAGAGATCTATCCGTCGTGCCGATATTGTGATATTGCTGATTGACGCACCCAGGGAGATTTCTCAGGTTGATAAAAAGATCGGTGATTATATCAAAACCCAATTTAAACCTTGTTTGCTGGTTGTAAGCAAATGGGATCTTGCAGAAGAAGTCGAGATCGAGAAATTTATTAAATATGTCCATGCCCGTTTGCCCGGTCTGCACTTTGCCCCTTTGTCATTTCTAAGCTCATTCAGCGGTGAAAATATAATCGAGACTATTGAGTTAGCACAGGAATTATATAAGCAGGCTAATACGCGAGTCTCTACAGCAGAACTTAACAGTGTCCTCGAACACGCTTTTACACGTCATCGCCCTACAAGGAGGAAATCCAAAATATCAAAGGTCTACTATGCTACACAGGTATCAGTTTGTCCACCGACCTTCGTATTGTTCGTCAACGACAAAAGACTTTTCGATTCAGACTATGAACGGTACCTGTCAAACCAATTGCGGGATAATCTTCCTTTTAGCGAAATACCTCTAAAGTTTTACTTCAGGCCAAAGAAACGAGAGGTAAAGGTTGGCTCTGAAGAACAAAAAGATATGGGTGGTAGAAGGAGGAAATGATCGCCTCTTTATTGTAGGGTTTTGTCCGTCTGGTCATACAATCATGTATTACTACCGCTTTCGAATTGGATATTCTCCCACTCTACCTACAAAAGGTTGAATAAGGAGCCAATGGAATCTAAGATATCTGGATTCCCTGAATTGATTAAGTCCAATAGTCATTTTCAGATGGTTGTCTTCCGGTTGAGCTTTGTAAGTACCAAGAAGCCTGTCCCACCAGGGAAAGTTAAATCCATAATTGCTGTTGGTTTCGTCTGGTTTTACAGAGTGATGAACCCTGTGCATATCAGGAGTAACTACCAGGAGTCGTAATATACGGTCAGCATTTATGTGAATACGAATATTTCCATGGTTAAACATTGCTGTTGCATTTAATATGACTTCAAAAATAATCACTGCCACTGGAGGTGCTCCAAGGGCGGCAACAATAAGCATCTTAATAATCATGGAAAGAATTATCTCTATTGGATGAAAGCGTGAGCCGGTGGTAACGTCAAAATCGAGATCTGTATGGTGCATGCGATGGAGACGCCATAACCATGGAACGGTATGGAACATGACATGCTGCAAATAGATGATTAAATCTAATATCAGTACGGCGAGAAATAATTTAACATAGCTGTTTATGGCTATATTATTCAGCAGGCCCCAATTCTCTTCCTCTGCCATAATAGCGAGGCCAACAGCCATCAGGGGAGCCAGGAAGCGTAGTAGGAGTGTGTTAAAGAATACAATTCCCAGATTGTTGATCCACCGTAAGCCTTTCGATACAGACAGTTTTCGCCTGGGGCCCACCACCTCCCACAAGGCAACAACAATGAATATACCGAAGAAAGACGCTGCCCTTATTGAGGCTTCATTAGTTAAAATATATTCTTTCATAAACTCCCTACTAAGTCAGTTTGTAATCTCCTCCTTTTCTTCCCCTTAACATTGACAGAAGTTCTCTCCTCAATCCCCAGGCGGTTACATCCGGTCCGGCACCGGGGGATTCTATAATATATTTCTTATTTCCATTAAATATTTCTGTCTCGACAATGACTTTATTTGAGGAACCTTTCAGGTTTCCCAGCGGAGAGTCAGGAAGAACTTCTCTCAGGCCGACTTTAAAAATAGAATCACCATTTTCTTTTAGATTAAAGTTGGCAACATATCTTAGTGTTTTTCCTTTACCCTTAGCAGAAGCAAATTTATCTTTCATCTCCTGATCAGCACTTTTTACAGATTGCATAAACTCATCTACATCTTCGATCTTTAAAAAAGATTCATCAATGAATCCTTCAAGTTCAATGTCTGACATTTCAACCTCATGCCCGAATGTTCTGGCGCAGATTATTAACTTTCTGGCAACGTCCAGGCCGTTCAGGTCATCTCTTGGATGTGGTTCAGTGTAACCCATGCTTTTTGCATCACACAGTATTTCTGAAAAACTCCTTTCTCCCTTCTCCAGTTCAGCACATAAATAACCCAGGGTTCCTGAAAAACAAGCTTCTATCTTCTTTATAATCTCTGAAGTGTCATAATAGTCGAGTAAATTGGAAACAGTGTTAGCACCGGCCATGACCGTACACAGGAATCCATACCTTTCTCTGGGCCTGGTAAGCGTTTTAAATACGTCAGTTGGATAAATGGAAAGCGGATTTTTGTTTGCGGTTACCATGCTTTCATCAGAGTCATTGATTACCTTTAGATGGAAATCTCTTAGATCATCTTTCCCTGATGAAACATCAACAAAAACAATTTCACCGGACATTCCCTCGGCTTCAATCAATTTTAATAATTCCGCTAAATTGTCGTATTCGAGAAATTGGTCTAAGCCTTGCATATATTTAGTAAATGCCTCTTTTGAAGATTTCCATTTATCAGCATTCTCAGGACTCTTCTGGATTTCCAATCCTTGTTTGTTAAACCAGAAACCTTTACTGTTTGTAAGCGCAATTATGTTAGTAGGATTAAGATGCTTATTGGAGAAAACTGTATCATGTTGAATAACCTGGGACAAAAATTCCCTGCCAACATTGCCACTTCCTCCCAATATAACTACATTTTGATCAGCCATATTTCTTACTCCTCATTGTCAAAAACAGGATTGTCCAAAAAACCACTCAAGGCCAATGCTCCTCCGGAATGGATCAGGAGTATATTTCCATCTAATGACTGGTCTTGAATTGTACGTTTTGCCGTAATAAAAAGTTTGGCAGAATAAACAGGATCAGTGAGAATCCCATCCTCTCTGGCAATACATTTAATTTCCTTGAAGATTGTGCTATTAGTACTGCCAAAAGATCTGGCAACCACAGGGTAGTAAAGTTTATATTCAGGAACCGATTTGATTGAAACCTGAAGAAAATCTTCGGTATATTGTATTACCTGCTTTAACCCCTTCTCAAAATCCTCAAAAGAATCTGCCAGAATTACGTTATGAAATATTGTCTTTTTCTCTACAACGGCAGCTCCCGCCAACAGAGACTGTGCAACCATACCGGTTCCTGAGTCTATAAAGATATGATCGAAAATGACTCCGGATTCCTTTTCATTGCGAAGAATATCAAAGAGAATGCTTAAAGAACCCGGTAATGCCAGCCGATGATGACCTCCCTCAGGAAGGACAAATATCTTGATTCCCTGGCCCTTTTTTCCATCTACATAATTATTGATTTGAGTTTCACGCTCAGTCCATTGCTGGCGAGAAATCCAGTGTATATCCTCATCGTCAACAAACAGTGAAAGCAATCTAGAGTTACCCTGTTTTTGAGATGGGGGGCCCAGTAAAAAAGGTATTATCTTAATCCCATTTTCAGTCAGGGTCTGAGCGGCAGAGAGGACGTTGTTAGAATTTGCTCCGCCAATTACGACTACCTCATCAATCTCTTCTTGTTTTAATACAGGAATTATTGATGCATGTTTACGCAGCTTGGTTCCAGACACGCCAAAGCTGAGTTCATCATCCCGCTTTACCCATATGTCTGAACGGTCAAACCATTGCAATCTATGAATACGGCTCTGAAGATTAAAGGATTCAGCAGTGTCCATCCGGCACGCTTCCTCGACCTTCTTGTAAAATCCGTTTCTATACATTAAACCTGATCTCGATTATTTCGTTTGGTTGGACAACATAATCACGGTCAACCAGTTTTGCCACCCCTTTTGACTTGCAGTCATTGAAATTATGGCAATTCATGTAATCCTCAAAGCTGACAACATCACCCTTAATAAATCCACGTGCGAGGTCAGAATGTATCTTCTCTGCACATGCAATAATTTCCGAGCCTTTTTCTACGAGCCAGGCATGTGACTCCTTGGGACCGGATGTATAAAAGAACATATAATTTGCTTTTTCGAGTGCTAATGCAATGATGGTGTTGATGTCCTCGCTGCCTTCTATCTGGACTACAGGCTTGAAGCTGATGGGGGCCGTGGCGATCATTATTTCAACTTCCTCATCATTGAATTCAACGTCGCAAAGGGGTGTTTCCTGTTCCAACTGCTCAAGACACTTTGTCATTAACACTTTCTCATCACCATCTTCCAGTTTCGATAACCTGGTCTCAATCTTCTCAATGTCAAGAATCAAGATATCCAGAATATCGCTTTTGGGAACTACAATAGCATCAGAATGTACAAACTCGTCTTTTATAAATTCAGCAAAGAAAGGAGCAACCTTTTTGGCTTTGTCTTTCTCCTCCAGAGCAATAAGTGTTTCGTCCCTGTATTTTGTCTTTCCTTCCGGTAGATCAACACCGGTAAATCCTATTTTCAATTATTTCTCCTTTATTCCAAAGAATTAGATGTTGTATCCCTAGCTTTCATAATGTGTGATTATACACTTTTATTCAAACCTTTTGCAGATAAAATATTTATGTTTATTGAATGTTTAGCATCATTGGTTAGTGGTACTGGGCCAAAACACTTATAATATTCTGCAGAATATCAAGTACGTATTAAAATTTGCTTTTATGTAATGAGGTTTGTTAAAATGATAAACTATGAATAAATCAAAGGCCCTTACTGAAATTTATGCTAGTCTGCTTAAATCATTTGGAAAGCAATATTGGTGGCCGGGAGATACTGGTTTTGAGGTAGTAATTGGAGCTATACTTACTCAAAATACGAATTGGATCAATGTTGAAAAAGCCATTAAGAACCTGAAAGCAGCAAAGGTCTTTACTCCTAAGAAACTATACGAAATTGACATAAAGAAGCTTGCCGAACTTATCAAGCCCTCAGGATATTTTAATGTCAAAGCCAAAAGGCTCAAACACTTTATAGATTGGCTTTTTCTTAATTATAATGGTAGTTTATCAAAGTTGTTTAAGCATGATTATGCCACATTACGTGAGGAGCTGCTCTCTGTAAACGGTATAGGGAAGGAAACTGCAGATTCTATAATCTTGTATGCTGCCGAAAAGCCCACGTTTGTCGTTGATGCATACACGAAACGAGTCCTGGTTCGACATGGATTAATAACTGATGATTACGACTATGAGGCTATAAAGGCTGTCTTTGAAGACAATCTTCCGGCAAAAGTGCCTCTTTACAATGAGTATCATGCACTCTTCGTAATGGTTGGGAAGCATTATTGTAAACCCAAAATGCAGTGTGAAGAGTGTCCGTTGGAAAATGTTCACCGTAAGAATTCAAAGAACGCAAAGGTAAATAAAAGAGGAAAGAAGAGAAAATGAAGCATCAAAAGCAAGTATTAACCGCGGAGAGCACAGAGAGCACAGAGATGAAAAGTAATATTAACGAAATAACAGATGTAATAATTGGAGCTGCGATAGCCGTTCATAAGGAGCTTGGTCCGGGCTTGCTTGAATCGGCCTATGAGGCATGTCTTACATTTGAATTAGCAGACCAAAAAGTAAAGATAGAGCGACGAAAAGGGCTACCAATAAAATACCGTGGGGTACAACTGGATTGTGGATATCGTATAGACCTGCTTGTGGAGGATAAGGTGGTGGTTGAGCTAAGGGCAGTTCAAAGACTGGAGCCTATTCACGAGGCACAATTATTGTCGTATCTCAAGTTGTCTGGATGTAAGGTTGGTTTACTTATTAATTTTAATGTCAAGGTACTTAAGGATGGTATAAGACGTCTAGTACACAAATATCAAGAGTAAATCTCTTTTTCTCTCATAAACCTTTGCGTTCTCAGCGCTCTCTGCGGTGAGTTGTTTTATAAAGAATACATTAAGATGGACATAATAGTAGATGGTTATAACGTTATATTCAAAGTTCCGGAACTGGGGTATAGTACCGAAAAATGTGATATAGAGGTCTTGCGTAATAGATTTCTTTCTCTACTGGAGCAGTATAAAGAGAAGAGAAAGCACAAATTAATAGTAGTGTTTGATGGCAAAGGTCAGGGTACTTCGTCAGAGGCAAGGGTGGCTGGAATAGATGTAGTTTTTTCCAGACAGGATCTTGATGCAGATGAGGAAATCAAGAGGATGGTGAGTAATAGCGAAAACCCCAGACACATTACTGTAATTACTGCTGACAGAGATATCGAACAGTATGTAAAGAAATACGGCTGCAAGGTAGTCGGACCACTGGCGTTTTATAGAGACATGAAGAAGGAAGTTGCTCGTTTGCAGGCCTCTGAGGAGGAAGGCAGGTTATTTACCAAGGAGGAGGGTGACGAGCCGGCAAGCAAGTACTTAGGGCCCACCAAGAAAGAGGCTGAATACTGGTTAAAGGTATTTTCGAATAAGTCGGGAAAGATATCTGATGATTGAGAAATTGACTATAGAATTTATAGCAAAGCTGGAGCACGAAAAGGGTTACTCTGAACACACCTTGAGGGCGTATCATAAGGACCTGTCGCAATTTGATACCTTCTTAGGTGACGAGAAATGCAGTAATTTAAAAAGAGTTAATCATCTACTGTTGAGAAAGTTTCTTGCTGTCTTGAGAACTAATAATTACTCGAAAACCACTATAGCCCGGAAACTGGCATCAATACGATCTTTCTTCAAATATTTAATTCAGATAGGCGAGCTTGTATCAAATCCTTTTGAGGCCTTGCGTACTCCTAAACAGGAGAAGAAACTACCACATTTTTTAAGTATAAGCGATGTGGATGTTCTGCTGAAGACACCTGATTGTTCAAATACAATGGGACTGAGAGATTTGGCTATGCTGGAAACGCTCTACAGTACGGGAATAAGGGTAAGTGAGCTGGTCAATTTAGACGACGGAGATATTGATTTCTTTGGCGGGATGATAAAGGTAACAGGTAAAGGTAAGAAAGAGAGAATAGTTCCAATCGGCAGTCATGCGATTAAGGCGATAAAGGAATATCTTGATTCCAGATCGCAGCGTAAGAAAGACGAAAAAAAGAAAACAAGTCAGGCAAGTGGGAATAAACCTCTTTTTCTTAATAAATACGGCAACCGCCTTACGGCGAGGAGTGTTGCGAGAACGCTGGACAAGTATTTAAAGAAGTCAGGTATTAATCTGCTTACATCTCCACACACATTCAGGCACAGCTTTGCAACTCATTTGCTGGACAAGGGAGCCGACCTGCGATCCGTTCAGGAGCTGCTTGGCCACTCCAATCTCTCCACGACGCAGGTATACACACACGTAACAACAGAACGCCTGAAAAGTGTATACGATAAATCTCATCCGCGTAAATAGATGCGTAAAAACTATTTAATAATTCTGTTTATAATAATTATCATAATATCAGTAAGCCCGGCTTATGGTGAGGAAACTGAGGGGGGTAAAGGCAATGATCTTTATGAAGAGTTAGCCAGGCAGGCAGAAAGTATTAGTGCAGTAGAAAATCCTGATAAGGTTATAAGCCTGTTAGAGCCATATAAGAGTGATCCGGAAAATAAAAATAGTCCTTTCTTCAATACTTTAGCATTAGCTTATAAAGTCAAAAAAAATTATGATGAATCAATTAAGATTTATAAGATAGCACTGGAATTGGAACCTTCGAATCCCGCTATTAATCACAATTATGGTACGACATTATATCATGTTGGTAGACCGGTAGAGGCTTTGAAGTATCTATTAAAAAGTAAAGAATTGGGCTCTGACAACAAAAGGACAGATGAATGGATTGAGGGCATTTCAAAACAGTTAGGTTTTCCTGTTAAAGATTGATAACGATCATAAGGGGGTGGGGGGGAGATATTTTACCTTACTACAAGGTTAACAAGCTTCTTTGGAATTACTATTGTCTTTATTATCTTTTTGCCATCTTACTCTCCATACATATCTGTAATAAGTTGTCTCAATTGCTGAGATTCTTCAGTTGATAATTTGTCAATCTTCTGTTTTAGTCGGTTCTTGCTGATTGTTCTTATCTGATCAATCGCAATCTCTGCATCCTTACCGGAACATTTAATCTGTATGCGGCTTCTCCAATTATAATGTAATTTGCTGGTTAAGGGGCAAACAACAACAGTATCCAGGTTCCGATTCATGGCATCCTGGCTAATAATAACAACAGGCCGTATCTTTTTCAGTTCACTACCAACTGTTGGATTAAGATCGGCATAGTAAATTTCATATCTCTTAGGAGTCAAGGTTACCCTCTTCTAATCCATCCATCAAAGTTACATCAAGGTCATTCCAATTTTCTTTTTCTTCCGACATCGATTTAAAAGTTTCTTCCCATGTTAATTTTTTGTCTTCTTTCCTGTGGAGTAAAACACCCTCTTCCTTTTCTTCCAACACTACCGATTCTGAGAATCCGTATTTCTGCAAAATCTTTTTAGGCAAGCGAATTCCTTTAGAATTTCCTATGGGAATCAGTTTTATGTCTTTAGTACGTATTTGTTTTTCCATTTTATGCCCTTTCTTTACATATTATATATGAATTAATATGTAATTACTGTAATTACTATTGTGTGTTATGTCAATATAATTTTAAACGATTATTTGCAACACGGAGTATGGCTAAAGTAATAAGGGGGAGGGTATGTCTATCTGACTACGAGGTTTACGAGTTTCTTTGGAATTACTATTGTCTTTACTATCTTCTTGCCATCCAGATTCTCAATTATCTTTGGGTCATTCATGACGCGTGCTTTCAAGTCATCTTCATCTATCTCTGACGGTACGACCAGTTTACTTCTGACTTTGCCGTTTATCTGGATCACCATCTCTACCTGGTCTGCGGCAATTGCACTCTCATCATATGTTGGCCATGGTACTGAGAATATTCCCGGACTATGTCCCAGTATTTCCCATAGTTCTTCACATATATGAGGGACGAAAGGTGCCAGAACCTTTACAATAGATTCAAGTGAAAGTCTGACTACATTAATGTCATTAATGACTACCTCGTCATTAAGATCATTGTCTCTAAGTCCTGCACTGAAATCCACGACCATATTGTGCAGTTCCATCACAGCTGCTATTGCAGTGTTGAAGCTCCATGATTTCTCAATATCCTCGGTGACCTTCTTTATAGTTATGTTTATGTGCCTGTAAAGCTCTTTTGTCTCTTCTGAGAACAGGTCGCGTTTGATTTCTGTATCAGGAATATTTTTGAAATGGCCTTCGAATTCTGTAATATTATTCCATAGCCTGTTCAGGAAACGGTACGAACCAATGACGCCCCGGTCGTTCCATTCAGCATCCCGCTGTGGCGGGGCGATAAACAACGTATAGAGCCGTTGTGTATCAGCGCCGTATTTTTCTGTGATCAGGTCAGGATTAACGACATTGTCCTTTGATTTGGACATCTTGGCTCCATTCTTGATGATCATACCTTGAGTAAAAAGATTTCTAAAAGGTTCTTTGAAGTCTGTGAGTTTGAGATCAAAAAAGACCTTTGTTATGAACCTTGAATAGAGGAGATGTAAGATCGCATGTTCGATACCGCCTATATATTGGTCAACAGGCAGCCACTTATTCACGTTTCCTGTATCAAATGCCCGAGAATTATCTGTAGGAGAAATATATCTCAGGTAATACCAGCTGGAATCAACGAAGGTATCCATCGTATCCGTCTCCCGCTTTGCACCGCCTCCACACTTCGGGCATGTTACGTTAACGAATTCGTCCACGTCATCAAGCGGACTGCGGCCATGAGGTTTAAATTCTACATGATCCGGCAGAAGTACCGGGAGGTCTTCTTCCGGTACGGGCACAGCACCGCAGCTCTCGCAGTATATGATTGGTATTGGTGCACCCCAGTATCTCTGTCTTGAGATTAACCAATCCCTCAACCTGTAGTTAATATTTCGTTCACCAATGCCTTTTTCTTCAAAGAAGTTTATAATCTTTGGGATAGCTTCCCTGTTAGGTACTCCATCAAACTGTCCGGAATTAACCTGCACTCCATCCTCAACATAAGCCTCGGTCATATCTTCAAGTCTAAGTGTTGTTTCACTATCTGAAGGTTGAATGACTATCTTTATGGGTAGATTGTACTTCTTTGCAAATTCAAAATCTCTCTGGTCATGAGCAGGTACGGCCATTACGGCGCCTGTTCCGTATTCCATCAGTGCATAATTAGAGACCCATAAAGGCACCTTCTCATTGTTAACAGGATTGATGACATGTCTACCCGTGAAGATTCCTTCCTTCACAGTCCCTTCAGACGTCCTTTCAATGGTGCTCTGGCCTCTGACCCTGTCTACAAATTCTGATACAGGTTTTTCACATTCAGTACCATTTATCAATTCGTTTATTATGGGGTGTTCAGGAGCTAATGACATAAATGTAACACCGAATATGGTGTCCGGCCTTGTTGTGAAGCATGGGACTATCTCGTCGGTTCCATCTAATTTGAAATTAATCTTTGCACCTTCACTTCGGCCAATCCAGTTCGCCTGCATCGTCTTAACTTTTTCCGGCCACCCATCGAGAGTTTCGAGATCATCCAGTAGCCTCTGTGCAAAATCACTAATCTTGAAAAACCACTGTTCAAGATCTCTCTGCTCTACCCTGGTATCACATCTTTCACATAGGTCATCAATAACCTGTTCGTTTGCCAGCACGGTTGCACAGGAAGGGCACCAGTTTACGGCGGCTTTCTTCTTGTATGCCAGGTTACTCTCGAATAGTTTAAGGAATATCCATTGCGTCCATTTATAATAATCCGGTTCGCAGGATGTAACTTCCCTCTCCCAATCGTAACCTACACCCCATCTTTCGAGCTGTACCTTCATCTTCTTGATGTTGTTCCTTGTGTGAATAGAGGGATGGATACTATTGGCAATTGCAGCGTTTTCTGCCGGAAGGCCAAAGGCATCCCATCCGATTGGCGAGAGCACCTTGAAACCTTTCATGATTTTGTAGCGGGAGACAACGTCTCCGATTATATAGTTGCGTCCGTGCCCAACGTGGAGTGTACCGGATGGATATGGAAACATTACGAGGCAGTAAAACTTGTCTTTGTCATACTCGTTATCAACCCTGAACAGGCCGTTACTTTCCCAGAAATCCTGCCATTTCTTCTCTATTTCACCGAAATTGTATTCTTTATTACTCATAATGGATATTTACCTGGTGAGGTGCAAAAGCAAAAATCAAATTATACCAGTCGGGATTCTATCCTACTACAATAATCTTACAATAGACTTATTTTCTGTAATTCCAATCATCACAGGCATATTTCTTGTCTCTTATTTCATTTGCTGATCTCATTTCTTCTTCTGTCAGTTGTGAGGAAGTAAGCGTGATACCAAAGACATCTTTGAAACTGGCTGCCAGATTATCAAATAACAGGTTAATTGCCTTCTCATGTGAACCATTATATTTTTCCTCCCATCTCTCATACACGTCTAAATATCCCTGACAAAGAACTGCTCCCTGAGACTTTCTTGCCGCATAACCTGCCACCTTGCTGCCGTTTATCATGATGTCATATTTTGCGGGTGTTTCAGAGCAAAATGACTGCTGAGGAAGGCGATTATTCAAAGGTTTTCCTTCTTGTGCTGAGCGGAGTGATTCTTCTTCCGGATAATAGGAAGTACCTGTAAGACCAAGTCTTTCTAAACCCCTTAGTAATGATTCACCAATAAGTTTGTAAAAAGATGTGATATTTTCCTGCTTGCCGGGCTGCATCCTTTTCTTAACTATTGAGAAAGTGATATCATTGCCGTGATAGACTATACCGCCACCCGTGGGCCTTCGTACAACCGGGATTTCTTTGTTATTTGTAGCCTTTAAGACGGCTTTCATCTTTTGAAAATAACCGATAGAGCAGGAAGTCTCTTTCCATGTGTATAAGCGTATTGTCGCTGGTCTCTCCTCAGAATCGATACATTTCCTGGTTAGAGCCTCATCAATTGCCATATTCATATATGGATCAACGTCAGGGGTATATAGCAATCTCCAGTTATTATTGGTCTCTGTTTTCATTAAAAAGAAATTATTTCACCACTGAAAGACACGGAATAACACGAGAAATTGTAAATATAGACAGAAACTAATTAATCCATAAATTGCAAGCCTTTATAATGATATACTATTTTCTAATCTATAAAAGGAATCTTCTTAATTCAGTGTAATTCTGTGAAACTCCGTGGTTAACATTTAAGAGAAATCTTTCTGCCATCTAAGATCTGGTTTTCTGGCGGCTTGTACTTCATCAAGCCTTGAAACCGGAGTGTTATGAGGTGCATTCTTTAATATCTCTGGATTGGTTTTGGCTTCTTCCAGGATTTTAATTAAAGCCTCAACAAACTCGTCAAGTGTTTCTCTTGTTTCTGTATCCGTTGGCTCAATCATGAGTGCGTCTGTAACAATCAAAGGAAAATATATAGTTGGTGAGTGAAATCCGTAATCCAGAAGTCTCTTTGCTATGTCCAATGTTGTAATGCCGTTTGCTTTGAGCTTTCTTGTTGACGCTACGAATTCATGCATGCACCTTGTACCGTATGGTATTTCAATATGGTCGGAAAGTTTCTTACTGAGATAATTTGCGTTTATTAGGGCGCCTTCAGAAATCTTTCTAAGCCCTTCATAACCAACGGATAGTAAGTAAGCGTATGCCCTTATAAGTACTCCGGTATTACCGTAAAAAGGTTTTACACGTCCTATAGAATAAGGAAAGATATATTTCCATTCATATGAATTATTCTTTTTTATGATTCTGGGAGCAGGCAGAAATGGTACAAGTTCGTTTACTACACCCAACGGGCCTGAGCCCGGACCGCCGCCGCCATGCGGGGTGGAGAAAGTCTTGTGAAGGTTCAGGTGCAGCATATCTATACCCATATCTCCTGGTCTTGCAATTCCCAGCATTGCGTCCATATTTGCACCATCCAGGTATAACAAGGCGCCTGCATCGTGTACAATTTTGGCGATCTTCAATATGTCCTTTTCAAATAATCCAAGAGTGTTCGGATTTGTGAGCATTAAGGCGGCAACATCGTTATCCATGCTTTTCTTCAACATTTCTAAGTCGATGAGACCTTGACTATTTGATTTCAGTTCTACAATGTCGAATCCGCACATTGAAGCCGAAGCGGGGTTTGTACCGTGTGCGGAGTCAGGTATAATTATTTTACTCCGTCTCCTGCCATTTTTAACATGATAAGCGTGGGATATCAGCATCCCGATAAATTCACCGTGAGCACCGGCAGCAGGCTGAAGGGAGAATGCATCCATACCACATATTTCAATAAGTGTTTTCTCTAACTCATACAGGATTTGGAGAATGCCCTGGCACTGTTCATTATTTTGATATGGATGAAGATTTACGAAGCCTTCATACCCGCTGACGTCTTCATTAACCTTCGGGTTATATTTCATAGTACATGAGCCGAGTGGATAGAAATTTGTATCGACACTGAAGTTTAATTGACTTAACCTCGTGAAATGTCTTACAACGTCAATCTCGGCCACTTCAGGTAGTTCGGCAGTATTCTTTCGTAAGAATCGTTCAGGTAGGGGAGTAGTGTCATTAGCCTCTACAGGTACGTCACACTCAGGCAATGAATATGCCGTTCGACCCGGTGATGATTTTTCAAATATTAGTTTCTCAAGCATGATTGAACATTTCCTTGGTATTTAGTTTTGTAGGGGCGAATGGCCGTTCGCCCCTACGCTAAATAATATTTGAGACGGCTAAGACAAGCTCGTCTATATCCTCTTTTGATCTTGTTTCGGTTACACACAGAAGCATGGCGTTATTAATATCCGGATAAAAGTGTGATAAATCAAGGCCGCCTATAATGCCTGATTCAAAGAGATGCCTGCTTAGCTCTTCTATTTTGCAGTTATCTGAAATCTTTATGGCAAACTCGTTAAAGAAGGGTTTGTTAAGTAGAGGCTCAATTCCGTCAAGCTCGCATAATCTGTCCATTGCGTAATGACTTTTATGAATGTTCAGATTGCCAATATCTATCATCCCAGCTTTGCCTAGTGTCGAAAGATAAATGCATGTCCTGAGCGCCAGGAGCTGCTGATTTGTGCAGATATTCGATGTTGCCTTCGCACGCCTGATATGCTGTTCTCTTGTCTGGAGAGTTAGGGTAAAAGCGCGTCTGCCTTTTGTGTCTGTGGTAGCACCCGCGAGTCTTCCCGGCATCTTCCTCATAAACTCCTTGTTGACTGCAAAAAAACCGGCATGCGGGCCACCATAATTAATATAATTACCCAATGCCTGAATATCGCCAACTGCTATGTCAGCGTCATATTCTCCCGGTGGTTTGATTATGCCTAATGACATGGGATTCACACATGCAACAAAAAGGGCTTCGTTTTTGTGGGTTAATTCGACAAGTTCTTCAGTCTCTTCAAGACATCCAAAAAAGTTTGGTGTCTGGATTAAAACACATGCTGTATTATTGTCAATTCTAGACTCAAGGTCTGAGACAGATGTAATGCCGTTCTCCATTTCAATCTCTATGAGTTTGACATCCAGTTCCTGCAGGTAAGTTGACAATACCTCTCTGTATTCAGGATGAACGGTTTTTGAGACCAGGACGTTTTTCTTCTGTTTGTGCCTTATGGCCAGTACAGCAGCTTCCGCCAGGGCTGAAGAACCGTCATACATTGAGGCGTTGACTATGTCCATTGCCAGCAACTCACACATCATACTCTGAAATTCATAAATTCCCTGCAGGGTTCCCTGGCTTACCTCAGGTTGGTAGGGGGTGTAGCAGGTGTAAAATTCTCCTCTACTGCTTAGATGGTCAACTACACTTGGGACAAAGTGTTCGTATGCACCTGCGCCAAGATAGGAAGTGTATTTATTCAGATTTGCATTTTTATCACTCAGTGATTTGAGGGAATGTTTTAACTCCATTTCGGACATACCGGTAGGAATGTTTATCTGTTTACATAGTAATCCTTCCGGTATGTCTACTAAAAGGTCTTCAATTGAATTAACGCCGATTTCCTTAAGCATTAATTTAATGTCAGACTCAGTGTTGGGGGTATAGTTTATTTTGACTGGCACAGTTTTTCATAATCCTTGTTTGACAGAAGTTTGGTTAATTCCTGAGGGTCTTCCATTTCTATAATTGAAAACCACCCTTTGCCATAAGGGTTTTCGTTTACTAATTGCGGATTATTTTCAAGATCGTTATTTGTTTCTATAACCTTGCCGGATACCGGTGCATAAATATCAAATGCCGCCTTAACTGATTCGACAACAGTACATGCAGTACCGGCTTTAACAATTCTATCTAAGTCAGGTAATTCTATATACACAACATCACCAAGCTCACTTTGCGCATGTGATGTGATGCCAACTCTAACCTTATTATCACCCTCTTTCTTTGCCCACTCATGGGTTTTTGTATAGAACAAATCTTCCGGAAAATCCATTTAACTACCTTTCCTTGTTTAGAGTAACAAAGGGTGTGTCTGTAATTTGGGCAGGATAATCTGTACCCCTGATCCTTATATTAACCAGACTTTTGTGTTCTGCGAAACGCTTGAGAACATATCCAAAGCCAATACCTATTTCAAGGGAAGGACTGAACGTTCCACTCGTTACCTTGCCTACGACATTGTTGTTATGAGTTATTTCATTGTCTGTCCTTGGTATTCCCTTATCACGCATCTTAAATGCGACAAACATTCGTTTTAATCCATACTTTTTGAGTCTTAATAAAGAGGCTTTACCAATAAAGTCTGTCTTGTCAAACTTTACAGTCCAGCCTATGCCGGCTTCCAGTGGTGTTATATAATCATCGATATCGTTTCCGTAGAGCAGGTAGCCGGCCTCTAATCTCAAGGTATCTCTTGCACCAAGGCCTGCGGGTTTAAGGTCCACGTCCTTGCCTTTTTCAAGTAACATTTTCCATAAGTCTACACAGTGTGAATTGTCAACAAAGATCTCGAATCCATCCTCGCCCGTGTAACCTGTTCTGGATACTGTTAATTGCATTTCTCCCACTGTCACTTCCATAAAATGAAAATGAGAGAGTACGGAACATTCATCTCCTAATGCCAGGCGTATGATTTCCTTGGATTTTGGTCCCTGCACGGCCAAAAGAGATATTTGATCACTTACATCGTTTATATTTACATTATCTGACTTAAATTTATTTATCCATTTATTGTCCTTTTTGGTATTGCCACTATTTACTACGAGCATATATTTATTAATGTTGTACTTGAAAACAATGATATCGTCAAGAATGCCTCCCTCTTCGTCGCAGATAGGAGAGTATGCGGCTTTATGGTCCGGAAGGTTACTGATGTCATTTGTTATAATTTTCTGCACTAATTTTGTTGCCCCTTCCCCCTCTATAACGATCTCGCCCATGTGTGAAATATCGAAGAGGCCGGCATTGTTTCTTACGCTTCTGTGTTCACTTATAATGGTGCTATATTCCAGAGGCATAAGGAAGCCATGGTAATCTACAATCTTTGCCCGGAGATCTACATGTACGTCATATAAGGGTGTTTTCTTGTTACTGTCCGTCAACAGGATGTCCTCTTTTCTTAACTATTTAGCCACCAAGGCACAAAGACGCAAAAGCAGACATTAAAGAATGATTCTTTTAATACCATCTTTGATAATATTCTGTTACTTTGTGACTTAGTGTCTTCGTGGCAGAAAGGTTCTTTTATTAAAAATTTACTTGTAAAGTTTATGTCGTATTAATATATTAAACTTGAACGAAAATATCAAAAGGAATAATTGTGAAAGTTATGAAATCAGGACAGGATGATAAAATTAAAAGGATCCTTGTTGCATGTGTAGTATTAATCGTTATATGCGTAGTGTGCGTATTAGCTTCTATAAGGTTTATGGATAAATACAGTGACAAGGTTGCTGAGACGGCATCATTAAGGCATAAACTGGTTGAACTTGAGCGGGATGTTAAAAAGCTGGATCTCAAGATTCAGGAGCTGGAGGCTGTGCGATATGATCTAAGCCTGGAGAAAAGGGAAATAACCAAAGATTATTCAACCATTAAAGATAAATATGTTTCCCTCGGAAATACGATAAAGACTTTGGAAAGGGATGTTAATAATTTACAGGAAGCATTTAAGATGGTTGGAGTGAATGAAACTGATCCCTTAATAGCTGATGAAGAAGGTAGTGGAAATGAATCGCAATTGCTAGTGCTGCAAAGTCGAAATGATGAGTTACTGAGAGAACTGGCCGTTAAGACGAAGGAAAAGATGATACTCAAGATTGCATTAGAGTCACAGGCTAAAAGATTGGGCCTGTCAGAGCAATATGACCCGGAACTAAAGAAAATATTGAAAGACCTTGTATCCAGTCTGCAGTAAGAAAACCATTTCAATTCCTACCTGATTTAATTTACAAGTAAGTCCTGATTGTATCTTCAAATGGCTTTGGCTGTATCTTGAAATCTCTCTTCATCTCAGTAATGTCACAGACATTGTCTTCTCTGAGCATGATTAATTGATCTCTGTTCAATGGCGGGTTGGATGATGTTTTCTCCATTAAGAAGGCGAGGGGCTTAAACATTGCCACTGGCAGGTGCATCTTGAATCTGTTCTTTTGCATAACCTTCATGATCGTATCAAGTATTTCGTTAAACGAGATTGCATCCGGCCCGCCGATTTCATAAGTCTTATCTGAAATGTTGTCATTGACTGCTGCCTCATAGAAACAATGTGCAACATCGCCAACATAAACCGGCTGCATCCTGGATTTGCCTTTTCCTATCACTGGGACCATGCGGGTTATAAATGTTTGCCTAATCATTTTTGCAAACATATTTACAAATTCGTCATCTGCACCGCAGATGATTGGAGGCCGTAGGATTACATATTTCAGGCCGCTGTTTCTCACAGCCTCTTCGGCCTGCCACTTTGTTTTATGATATCGGCTTATACCATCAGGCCTTGTCCCAAGTGCACTCATATGTATATACTTCTTTATTTCTGCATTTCTGGACGCATCTAAAACATTCTTTGTCCCTTCAGCATGAATTTTCCCAAATGTTGCACCCTTTATTTCCTTTATAATTCCCACCAGATGTATAACAGTGTCAATGCCATTAAATGCTTCTTTAAGTGTGTCAGGGACAAGAATATCACCGGTACAAAACTCCACATTCAGGCCATCAAGTACATCCCTGGGAGAGGATTCACGTACAAGGCATCTCACCTTTTGACCCTTTTCTACAATCAATCGTACAATGTTTCTTCCGACAAATCCTGTACCGCCTGTTACCAGAATCATATCACATACTCCTGATTATTCGATTTCTTCTTTTGTTGCTTCTTCTTCAAGCGCTCTACATGAATAATAAGCGTATCAACTGTCTCCTTCAGAAGATCGAGTTCGTCAATTGTCAAATCATTTAACTGTTCAAGGTTGTACTCAATCGTATCGACTATCTTTTTGGCCGGGCGCTGCATTGGACGCATAAAATAAGTTGTAACAGTTGCCACTATAGTTCCAAAAAAGATTACGGAACCTATGACTATCCATATAGCGCCGATCAACTGAGCAGTATCAGATTGTGGTGTATCAGCTATACCGGCTGTAGAGAACGCAGCTATACCCCAATACAAGGCGTCACCATAAGAGGTTATGGTTGCCCCTTCAATGCCTATTTCGGCAAAATACAATCCGGTTGAGAAAGCAAACCACAGTATAACCAGAAGAAAAATCATTTTGGTAAATGGCGTGTGAGTTGCGATATCTTTTATAAATCTCTTGGGCCTGGAATTCAACTTTTTTCTTTTCATAGCTTATTTATACTATAAACATTTGGATTTCTCCAGCCGTTATTTCACCATATTTATTCTTTTAAGTACATCTTCAGACGCTTTTCGCAATTCAGAAAGGCTTTCAGGAATCCTTCCGATTGTTTCCTCAATCTTAAAAGGTCTGCCGAAAACCATCTTTATCCAATGTCTTCCTGACAGCAGGTCTATTACAGACCCTCCGAGAACACTAACAGCACCGTCAAGATTAGACTCAATTTTAAGCGGTAAAATCAATTTATTGCTTTTAGCGGCCACATATGAAATTCCCCTGCGCGCTTTTCTCGTTATGGGTACGTCTCTGTTTAAACCACCTTCAGGGAATATGACAATCCTTTCACCCTGGCCTACTTTTTCTATTAACGGCCTGCTGGATAATTCCAGATCCTTACCCTTTCTAGCGCGAATTGCTCCAACAAAGCGATAAAAAAACAGTAATTTATAAAAGAAATCACTTGCCATGTAAAAAAGCGGAATATATTTCAAACGAAACGGCAGGGCAATAAAAACAGATATGGGGTCCAGATATGAGACGTGATTTACGGCTAGAATAAACGAAGTGCCTGCCTTTTCCAGATTGTCAGTTCTTTCGACCTTAAAATTAAGAAATATTCTAAACAAAAACAGAAAGGGCCAATAAAATGATATTTGCAATACTTTTGTAAGGTTTCTACGAATATTCATATAGTCTGGCCAAATTAATCGAGTTTACAGGTAATGACATCGCAAAAATACTAACTAATTCTGTATCAGAAAGGCCATAGAATTGGTATGAGAAATACTGCCAATCCCCAGAATATCAGGTTCAGTGGACCACCAACACGCGTATAGTCAAAGAACCGATATCCGCCCGGAGCATGGATCATCGTATTTGTTTGATACCCTATCGGTGTTGCAAAACTTGTAGATGCGGCAAATGTAATTGCTACCAGAAACGGTCTGGGATCCACATCCATGGACGCTGCTATGGATAACCCAATAGGCGCAATGATTACGGCAGCAGCATTATTTGACATAAGCTCTGTTAGTATCGCAGTGATTAAATACAACAGTGCCAGAACAACAATGGGCCCACAACCTGTAAAAGGATTCAATATAGTGTTTACCAGCCAGAGGGCTGTACCGCTTTGTTGCATAGCAAGACCTAAAGGCAGGACACCTCCAAGCAGGAAGATAATCTTCCAATCAATTGCTTCGTATGCTTCTTCTATTGTAAGGCACCGGCTGACAACCATGCCGACAGCGCCGATCAGTGCCGCAGCCAGTATCGGGATAATATTTAACACCGTTAAGGTTATTACAGCAAGAAACAGAAACAATGCGATAATGACCTTATCCTTACGAACATACAGATCGGTTAACTCGTTTGTTACAATCAGATCAGAGGATTTAAGCAGGCGCGGTATATCACCTTTATCCGCTTGCAGAAGTAACGTATCCCCGTTCTCCAGGAAGACCTCAGCAACACGATCACGTATAATCTTACCCCGACGCTGTACGGCAAGGACAACACATTTATACTTTCGGAAGAATCCAAAATTTTGCAACGTGTGGCTGACCAACCTTGACCGTGGCGGGATAAGCACTTCAACTAACTTAATATCGTTTGAACTGATTTTCTTGTCATCCATTTTAGTCTTTGCGTGAATTTCAAGGCCATATTTATCCTGCATGGCAATAAGCGTATCCACATTACCGTGGAGCAGGAGAATATCTCCTTCTTTTATTTTGGTCCTTGGTGGTTTTGAAGTTTCTTTTCTATTTCGTATAAACTTGATAAGGTCTACTTTCTCGTCTTTTTTCACCTTGCTCTTTTCCCAGGTTGTTCCGATCAGTGAGGAATTTTCTGCAACCTGCAATTCAGCCAGGTAGTCAGCAAGGTGATATCGATCCACGTTCTGTTCTTCTCCCGTGCGCTTTGGTAGAAACCAGCGGGCTATTGTCAAGTAGCTTATGCCGGCAACCGTCATTACGAGTCCCAACGGCCCAAACTCAAAAAATTCAAAAGCCTCCATCCCGTTGCTTGTTGCAATTGAGTTAATCAGGATATTGGTAGAGCTGCCGATTAGCGTACAAACACCTCCAAACTGGCTCGCGAATGAAAGTGGCATCAGTACCCGGGAAGATGATAATTTACGGGATTTTGCAAGCATGATTGCAACAGGAATGAATATGGCAACCGTAGCTGTGTTTATGATGAATGCGGACAGAAGGGCAATCGTAATACAGAGGACGACAATAAGCCGTGGTTCGGTTTTCCCTGCCAATCTGTCTATATGGCGTGCAAGCCATTCCACAAGGCCGGTCCGTACCAGTCCTGCACTTAATACAAACATAGCAGTAATAATTGCCGTTGCAGAACTTGCAAAACCGTAGAGTGCCTGATTTGTATTGATTAGTCCCAACACAATAAGCACAACCAACACGCACAGGGCTGTCAAGTCGAACCGGAGCTTTCCGGAAATAAAGAAGAACATTGCGGCCACGACCACAATGAGTACCAATATTACGTTAATGTCCGGCATATTATCTTAATTGACAGCATTCAGGGCATTTTACTAATTGTCAGATTTTCCTTTATCATCTATGCTTTTCCTGAGTAAATCTATTGCATGAAAAATAGCAGTTCCTACCAGAAAGACAGAAGCTATTAAAATGACCATAAGTGACTCTGATTCCTAGGCTGAACCATCTGCCGTTGAGATCATTAAAGCACCGCATATAATTAACAAGACAGATACTACGAAAAGAGATATTTTCATTTTCTTCATAATTTCCCCTTACCTGTTCATATTCTAATAAGAACATATCCTGATGTAGAATGCAGTATCATTAATTCGCTTACTCTTGTAATACCCTTCTATCTCTTTCTGATCTCCTGTCCATCCCACTCCTGCGGTCATGACCATTGAAGTCCAGGTTGTTAGCGCGCCTCCGGTCCGCATTCTCTCTCCGTCTCTGTCTTGAACGACGTTCTTTTCTCTGCATAAAATAACCCTTTCATTAAAAAAGTTTTATTCTTTAGAATCGTCTTCTTTCTGCTTTTCTTCCAGCTTATTCTCTGGTTCAGACTCTGGCTCAGGTTCAGGATCAGGATGTTCTATCTTCTTGTAACCGTTTTTAGTCCAAATGCGTACTTCGTATTGCCTCGTAAGTTCGTCACGGACGGTTTCATAATAAAACCACCCATGATCTGAATCGTAGAAGATGGTCACACTGATTTCTTTAGACATTCTGTTGCGTGTGCCAACGTCTACAATCAAAGCCATGTTCTCACTACTGAATGCACCAGCTCCCACTCCACCAACGCTCTTAATTAATGCACCGACTGTAACATTTTAGTAGCCCATGTGGCCAAGAATCTGCGCAGCTTCTGCCTTTGTAATCTCAGGCGTTGAAGCGTTGGCGGTGCTAAATCCAACAGATGAAGAAGCAAACCACAGTATAACCAGAAGAGAAATCATTCTGGCAAACGGCGTGTGAGTGGTGATATCTTTTATAAATCTCATAGCTTATTTATAGAATCATTCTGCAAAGACTCATTTTGTATCATAAAAAGTTAAAAGTGTCTAAAGTTTAAAGTGGGCTAAAGTTGTGGATTTCATTTAACTTAAGTTACTTAAAATCTGGTTGTGGCCACTCAATCTATAAATTATTTTTTAGATTCGTCCTTGTGGTGGATACCAAAGAGGTGTTTTATGGTTTCTACGTACTGATAACCGCCGCCGTTTTTCGCCTTCTCTTTTCCTACTTTGGCGGGTTTATGGAGGATTTTGTTGAGTGTTCGCTGCATTGAATAGACTATGTGTTCCCACTCTTCGTGTGCAATTTCTCCCAGTTTTGGACGCAGTCTTTCAAGCTCCTGCTCACCTATTTCATGGAAGTGGTTTCTCAGTTGAGCGATAGCAGGCCCGATCTTCAGTTCTTCAAACCATGCCATGAATTTTTCTACCTCATTGTCGATGATTACAACGCAATTGCCGATATCCTTCTTTCTGTCTTTTGCGTTATTGTTAGCGACTGTCTGCAGGTCATCTATATTGTAGAGGTAGACATTGTCTATCTTTGCAACTTGCGAGTCTATATCCCTGGGTACGGCAATGTCTATAAGCAGAATGGGGTTACCCCTGCGTGCCTTTATAGCACTCTTTATGTGTTCTGTGTGGATTACAGGGCGAGGGGATGCGGTAGAACTGATGACTATGTCTGCCTGTGGGAGATAATCATCAAGGTTTTCGTAATTTATGGCCTTCCCGTCGTATTCTTCTGCAAGGGATTTTGCCTTGTCGTAGTTTCTATTTGCTACTATTGCCGTCTTTGCGCCGCGCTCCACCAGGTGTTTTAAGACAAGCTCACACATCTCGCCGGCACCAATAATAAATATGGTCTTGTCAGAGAAGTCTTTAAATACCTTGATAGCAAGATCAACGGCTACCGTGCTCACAGATATATTGCCTTTGCCGATACTCGTCTTTGTGTGTACATCCTTGGCGACGTTTAAGGAACGCTGGAAGAGCTGGTTAAGAATACTGCCGGTTGTCTCTGCGGCAGTCGCTGTCATATACGCCTCCTTTACCTGGGAGATGATCTGTGTCTCACCAAGGACGCCTGAGTTGAGGCTGGAGGCAACAAAGAACAGGTGCCTTACGGCATTCATGTCCTGATGGTGATACATGTGGTCAGCAAATTTCTCCTTTGGCAGACCATGAAATGCAGAAAAGAAATCCAGCAGGGCTTCCTTACTCAGAGTATTATCGGGTGACGTGGCGTATATTTCCACTCTATTACAGGTAGACAGTATAACTGCTTCTGACAAAGGGAAAGATTGTGTAAAGGAAGACAATGCGATCGGCACTGATGAAGCGCTGAAGGCGATCTTTTCCCTTATTTCGACAGGGGCAGAGTCATGATTAAGTCCAACAGTATGTAAGTTCATTTTATAGTAATTTTCATTTTAGACGCAGATATCCCCGGACAAAAAGCGCCGAGGACATAACGCAGATGCTAAGGATTTAAGAAAATCTAAGACAAAAAAAAGTTCTTATCTGTGCATATCTGTAAAATCCGTGTCCTATTAATTTTTTAAGATTTTACTTTTTCTATGCCGGGTGGTTCCGGTTCTATCTCCTGTTCGAGTTTTACTGAACCCTTATCATAGCCGTGTTTATGCCCCATTAAGAAGGGGCCGATAAATGTAAGTATTACGATAACAAAACCTGCAATGGTAACGATAGCTACCCTTGTTCCATGAAAGGAGGCTCCCAGCCTCAAGTGTAAGATTGCGGCATAAATGAGCCATGTAAGAGCTCCTAATGTTACTTTAGGGTCCAGATACCAGAGTAAGCCTAATATGTTTGATGTCTTTGCCCACACAGTACCTGAAACAAGGCCAATTGTCAGGAGAGGAAAGCCTAACGTGATGGTTTTCCACATTAGCGCATCAAGGGTTTCAAGAGAAGGCAAACTTTCAAAAAGGGGGCCAAAGGACTTCTTCTTTAATTGTCTCTCTTGCGTCAGGTACATTATACTGAATATAAAAGAGACGGTAAAAGAGGCATAACCCAGGAATAATGGGATTATGTGGGCAAAGAGCCAGAATGTCTTTAAATTATAAGTTAAGGCCAGGTCGTTTCTTATAAGTGCGATCGAGGCAATCGAAAATCCGGTGACTATAGGCATTACAAATGGGGTGAGTGCCTGCAGTCTGTATAAGAATTTGAGTATCACCGAGAGTAAGACAATAAGAGAGAGGTAGAAGGTGGATGACTCAAAAAGGGTTGTTATCGGCAACGTACCTGATCTTATGCTTACAACTATTAAGAATGCGCAGTGAAATGACAGGCCTGTAAGGATAAAGTAATTGGATAGCCTTTTGCTGAATGTTCCGGGACGGAATAGAGAGCCTACCTCCCATACAGAATCCAGGATGTATAATACGATTGTGGCTATAAAAATGTATTGTATCGGACTGAGTAAATTTATCATATCAAGGTTGTTTTTAGACTATATATGTATGTCTAAATGACAGGTTATTAAGACCGCCTTTAACACTCATTCAATATTGTGAATGACGCGTGTTTTTTCCAGCCTTTCCTACACTATTTTGCCTCTGTTTTTCTGACACCGGTTAAAGTTATACCTATGTCAGGTAAATGTTTGCATAAAAAAATCTCAATTCATGAGAG
>Ga0187833_10000344_pt1 | contig 54267 bp, 35 predicted proteins | sample ETNtaG_37_FD_167968 | JGI IMG/M metagenome (GOLD analysis project Ga0187833, IMG submission 167968) | Marine microbial and viral communities from oxygen minimum zone, Eastern Pacific Ocean - ETNP2014_SV_400_PacBio MetaG (Illumina Assembly) | ecosystem: Environmental > Aquatic > Marine > Hypoxic...
AGTTGGCCGACTCGTTGAACGCAAACAGGCCGTGGAATCGCTCCTGCAATCAAAGGTCGAGGCCGAGGCTTGCAGCCGCGCCAAGACGGATTTCCTGGCCAACATGAGCCACGAGTTGCGAACCCCGTTGAACTCGATCATCGGCTTTGCCGATGGCCTGAGGTTGGGCCAGTTGGGCGTATGCGGCGATGTCAAGTGCGGCGGCTATCTCGACAACATCCACGAATCGGGTCTGCACCTGAATGAAGTTATCAACGCCATCCTCGACGTTTCGAGGATCGAAACCGGCAAGGTGAAACTCAGCGAGGGAAAAATCGATGCCGCCGAAACGATCCGTTCCTGCGCCTCCATGGTGGCGGAACGAGCCCGGAATGCCGGACTTTCCCTATCGGTGGATGTCGCCGAAAGCATGCTGGAATTTGACGCCGATCCGACCCGGGTCAAACAAATTCTTCTTAACTTGCTCGCCAACGCCATCAAGTTCACCCCGCAAGGCGGGCGGATCACCGTTGGCGCCGGCCTTGACGATGAAGGCGCGGTCATCATCGAGGTCGCCGACAGCGGCATCGGCATCGCCGCCGACGACATCCCCAAGGTGCTACAACCCTTTGTCCAGGTGGAAGACATCATGACCCGCAGCCATGAGGGAACCGGGCTTGGCTTGCCGTTGGCAAAATCCTTAATGGAACTGCACGGCGGCGCCCTTGCGATCGACAGCGAAGTGGACCAGGGAACGACGGTCACCATGCGTTTCCCGCCGGAAAGGACCCTCCGGTAAATTCGGTGACAGCATACTAATTTCCAGGGAAAAGAGGAAATTAGTATGCTGTCACCGAATTTACCCGCCAAGGCCTTCCCTTCAGGGGATTTCGCGGCGACAATGAGGCCATGCAAGCGAAAGGCGCCATCGCCGCCGGCCATCCAGAGACCGCCGCCGCCGCCGCCGCCATCCTGGGCGAGGGCGGCAACGCCTTCGACGCGGTGTTGGCCGGCCTGTTGGCGGCGGTGGTGGCGGAGCCGGTGCTGACCTCGCTTGGCGGCGGCGGTTTCCTGCTCGCCCGCCGGCGCCAACAGGACGGGCAAACGATACTCTATGACTTTTTCGCCCACACCCCGAAGCGGCGGTTGCCCGTTCGCGGCGGCGACTTTTTCCCGATCCTCGCCGACTTCGGAACCGCCCAGCAGGAGTTCCATATCGGCATGGCTTCGATGGCGACGCCGGGCACGGTCAAGGGCCTGTTCCGGGTGCATGGCGACCTTGCCTCCATGCCGATGGCGCGCATCATCGAGCCGGCGGTGGCGCTGGCCCGGAACGGCGTCCGGGTGAACCGCCTGCAGGCCTACATCTTCGGCATCGTCGAGAAGATCTACACCGTCAACGCCGCCTGCCGCGCCGTTTACGGCAGCCGTCGAAACCCCGGCAGGCCGATCGGCGAGGGCGAGCTGTTCACCCTGCCTGATTTCGCCGCCACCTTGCAGGCCCTGGCCACGGAAGGCGAGGACCTGTTCTACCGGGGCGAGATCGCGCGGCGCATCGCCGACGACTGCCGCGACGGCGGCGGCGCCCTGCGGGACGGGGATTTGCGGGACTACCGGGTAATGGTGCGCCGGCCGCTGGAGCTTGCCCACGGCGGCGCCCGCCTGTTCGCCAATCCGCCGCCGTCGACGGGGGGCATCCTCGTCGCCTTCGCCTTGGAGCTGCTCAGGGAGGCGGGATTGAAATCCGCCGGTTTCGGCTCGGCCCGGCATCTCGAACGCCTGGCCACCGCCATGATGCTCACCAACAAGGCCAGGATCGACAGCCGTCTCAACGAGGCGGACCCCGAGGACGCCGCCGAAACCTTGCTGAACCCCGAGTTTCTCGAAACCTACCGCCGCCTGGTTCTGGGCCGGCCGGCGGCAAGGCGGGGCACAACCCACATCAGCGTCATCGACGCCAAAGGTAACGCCGCCGCCTTGTCGCTTTCCAACGGCGAGGGGTCCGGCTACATCGTTCCCGGCACCGGCATCATGATGAACAACATGTTGGGCGAGGAAGACATCAACCCCTCGGGCTTCCACCAATGGCCGGAGGATACGCGGATGAGTTCGATGATGGCGCCTTGCCTGCTGGTCGATCCCGGCGGCGGCATGGCGGTCTTCGGCTCGGGCGGGTCCAACCGCATCCGTACCGCCGTTCTGCAGGTGATCCTCAACCTGCTGGAATTCGGCATGTCCGTTGAAGAGGCGGTGACAAGCCCGCGCATCCATTTCGAGAACGGGCTGCTCAGCATCGAGTCCGGATTCCGGAAAAGCCAGGTCGAGGCCCTGCTCAAGGCCTTTCCCAGTCACAAGCTGTGGCCGGAAACGAACCTTTTTTTCGGCGGCGTCCACTCCGTGCGTTTCGATCCCCGGCAAGGGCGTTTCGAGGGCGTCGGCGATCCGCGCCGGGGCGGCGTCGCGCTGACGGTCTAAACTTTTCCCGTTTTTTGTTTCGCCATCGACTCTCTGGCGGGATTTTCGATCAAGTCGGCGAAAAGGACGTGGACTTTTTTCGCCATCGTTTCAATCTTGGCTTTCAAGGCGGCGAAATCAACGGCGCCGCCGAGCTCGGCCAGGGTCTCCCGCAGGCCCTCGGGCAGGGCGGACCCTTCTTGCTTGTCGAACCGCCCCTCGATGGCCAGCAGCAACGTGCCTTGGATGGTCTGCCAAAGGGCCAAGGCTTCGGTCAACCGGTCGGCGGCCGAAGAGTCGATAAGGCCGGCGTCGCGGACGCGCTTCAATACCATCCAGGTGTTCGGCGACAGAATCTCCGGATGCGCGTGGGCATGTTTGAGTTGCAGATATTGGGCGATGAATTCCACGTCGACCAAGCCGCCGCGCAAATGCTTGACCTCCCAAATCGAATCCGTGTGGTGTTCGCTATCCATGCGCTCGCGCATTTCCGCGATGTCGCGGACAAGTCGATCCTCGTCCCTGGGCCTGGTCAAAACATCGCGGATAACCGTTTTTACCTTTTTGCCCAGGCTGGCCGGACCGGCGATCACCCGGGCGCGGGTCAACGCCAAATGCTCCCATGTCCAGGCGGCGTCCCGGTGATATTGAACGAAAGCCTTGAAACTGGAGGCGAGGGGCCCCGCCTTGCCGGACGGGCGAAGCCGCATGTCGACTTCGTACAGCCTGCCTTCGGCCGTATGCGCCGTGACGGCATTAATCAACCTCTGGCTCAACCTGGCGAAATACTGGCTCGGCGGCAAGGGCCGCGGGCCTTTCGAGGCGGCACGATCGTCGGGAGTCGTGTAGACGAATATAAGGTCCAGGTCGGAGGTCGATGTCATTTCGCGGCCGCCGAGCTTGCCCATGGCAATGATGACCATCGCGGAACCGGAAATCCGCCCATGCTTGCGGGCGAACTCCTCTTCGATGCGTGGAAGCAGGCGGTTCAACGCGGTCTCGGCGATGTTGCTCAAGCCCCGCGACGCCGCCGCCGGAGCGATGTGGCCAAGCAGTGTCCGCACGCCCACCTGGAAACGGCGGTCATTGGCCCAGCGGCGGCTGATGTTCAGTACGTCTTCCATGTTTCCGGCCTGGACCAAATGCCTGTCCAGTTCCACGTCGAGGGCATCGGGCGATGGCGGCGGATCGAAAAAGTCAGCGCTCAAAACGCTTTCCAGGATCGAGGGCCTGCGGCTCAAGTGTTCAGCCAAACGAGGGGCCAGGCCGATGATCTCGGCCAGCAGATCGAGCAAATGAGGATTGGAATAGAACATCGAAAAGAGCTGCACGCCCGCCGGCAGATTGGTAAGGAACTCGTCGAATTTAAGAAAAGCGGCATCCGGAAACGGGGTGTTGGCGAGAGCCTTCAGCAATACTGGCATCAGCTCGGTCAAAAGTTCGCGGGCGCGGGCGCTGCGTGTCGCGCGGCAGTGTCCGTGGTGCCAGCCGCGCACGGCGGTGTCGACAATTTCGGGGTTTGCGAAGCCCAGGCTTTTAATGGTCCGGATGGTGTCGGGATCGGCTTCCGAGCCGGTGAAAACAAGGTTGCCCAAGGCTTCTTCCGGAGCACCCAGCGGCGGGGCGTTTTCGAACAGTTCGGCGTAATGGGCCTCCACCCGCCGCAAATGGGCGAGAAGCTCCGAGGCAAAAGCATCCTTGCCGTCGTACCCCAAAAACACCGCCAGGTTCGTCAGTCCCTGTTCATCCTGGGGCAGAATCTGGGTCTGTTCGTCATTGATCATCTGCAAGCGGTGCTCGACACGGCGCAGGAAACAGTAAGCCTCGATGAGGCCGGTCCCGGTTTCGACGGCGATCTGGCCGCCTTCGGCAAAGGCGAGCAATGCCTCGACAGTGACGGGAGAACGCAGTTTGGGTTCCCGTCCCCCCCAGATGAGTTGTTGAGTTTGGACAAAGAATTCGATCTCGCGGATGCCGCCGCGCCCCAGTTTAATGTTGTGGCCGGCAAGGGCGATGTGGCTTCCACCCCGATGAGCATTGATTTGGCGTTTGATGGAATGGATGTCCTGGATCGCCGCGAAATCCAGGTTCTTGCGCCATATGAAGGGCTTCAGACGATCAAGGAAAGCCTCTCCGGCGACGCCGTCGCCGGCGACCGGGCGGGCCTTGATCATGGCCGCCCGCTCCCAGTTATGGCCCAGGCTTTCGTAATAGGTCTCGGCGGCAAGCAACGGCATCGCCAATGGCGTCGCGCTGGGATCGGGCCGCAGTCTCAGATCGGTGCGGAATACGTAACCGTCGGCGGTTCGCTCGTCAATCAGGCGGACCAGATTCCGCGTCAGCCGAACCATATGGCTTTGCAGGACTTCCGGGGAATCGGTGAGGATTTTTTCATGGTCGTAAAGAACGATCAAATCGATATCGCTTGAGTAGTTGAGCTCCCGCGCCCCCAATTTGCCCATGCCGATAACCACCAAACCGGAATCTTTTTCCGGCTGTTCCGGGTGAACCAGGTTGAAAGCCCCCTTACTGGCGGCATCCTTGAGAACGTACGCAACCGCGCAGCCGAGCGTCGCTTCGGCGAAATCGGAAAGGGCATGGGTAATCCGCTCCAGGGGCCAAACGCCGGTGATGTCGGCGACGGCGACGAGCAGGGAAATCCGCCGCTTGGCGATGCGCAAGGAACGGGCCAGTTCGGCTATGTCAATCCCATCCTTGCGACAACGCCGAAGTCCTTCTATGACCTTGGTGTAAAGTGAATCGGGACCCTCGATGAGAAGCTTGTGGGTGAAACCGGGATCCAAGACCGCCGCATGAGTGAGGAATGGGCTGTTGCCGAAAATCGCCTCCAGCAACCGCCGGCCGGTCAGGTTGCCGATGACGGAATCGGCAAAAACTTCGATCCCGGCATCCTCGCTACGCTCGGCTGCCTTACGCCAGCGCTCGATACCCAGTGCCGCATGCTCGGGACTGGCGGCGGCGGGAAGATCGCTTTGCTCGAAAGCAAAGCAATAATGTCGCATTTTCAATTGCTCCGATTTGACGCAGACTGCGTGAACCCGTGTTGGCGGTCAAGATGAGTTGTGAATGGGGGAGCCATTGATCTGGCGAACGTTCCGGAGAATCATCCAGCTTCTCGGCGGGTTGGGCGCGGGCTTGGCGATCATCATGGTCTTACTGGCCTGGAAACTATCATCGGGTCCCATTTCACTGGCCTTTCTCTCACCTTATATCGAAACCGCGCTGAATCCGGATCCGCGGTCTTTCCGTATCCGTCTCGACAACACCATATTGACCTGGGCCGGATGGGAAAGAACTCTTGATATTCGCGTCGTCAATGTACGCGTTTTTGGACCGAACGACGCGGTTGTCGCCTCCATTCCCGAACTGTCCCTGTCGTTGAGCGCCCAAGCCCTGATGCAGGGCATCCTGACACCGAGAAGCATAGAACTGTTTCGTCCAAAACTCAGACTCATTCGCCGCCTTAGCGGTGAATTCCAGGTTGATTTCAGTGCTGGCGAAGAGGACTCGGACGTCATGTTCAGACGTTTGATGGCCGATCTGCTAGCAGCCCCCGATCCCGACCGAGCCATGAGCTATCTGTCGCGTTTCAACATCTTCGACGCCGACCTGACCGTCATCGACCAAGTCCTCAATATGTCTTGGCGGGCGCCGGCGGCCCAAGCAAGGTTCGAGCGCGATGCCGAGGGGATCAAGGGCAAGGTGAGCATCGGACTCCAAGTCGGGGATCAACGAGCCGATCTCGTCATCCTTGGCGACTATTTGGCGGCCGACGGCAGGCTGGCCCTTGGCGTCAGCTTTCGTGAGATCACCCCGTCTTCGTTTTCCGGCCTTTTGCCTGAATTGAGCCCCTTTGACGCCGCCGATTTGCCGCTGGCCGGTACGGTGAGCTTAAGCATGACGGTTGACGGATCGGTCGATGTCGTCGGTTTTGAGATTACCGGCGGCCGTGGCCGCATCGGACTGCCCAAGGAACTGGCGCAAAAACTCGGCTTGGCGTCCTATGCGCAAAAAATCGGCCTGACGAATCTGACCGCCAAGGGGTCCTATAACGGGATCGCGAAACGCCTTGAAATCAACGATCTTTCCATCGATTTTGTCGACGGCGCGATGCTCTTTCTGGCGGCCCCCACCGACCACAAAATGCCGTTGAAATCCCTTCGCGGCCGGGGCCGCTACCTTGGTCTAAAAAACCGGCTGGAGGTTGTCTCTCTGGACCTTGACCTGAAAGGCCCATCGGCCCATTTGAGCGCCGTTATCGATGGCATCGGCGACGACATGACGGTCGACGCCAAAGGAATGCTCAAGAATCTGGCCGTCGATGATTTTGCCCGCTACTGGCCGCGCGCCTGGGGAACAAACGCCCAAGTTTGGATCGTGAGCCACCTTTCCGAAGGCGCCGTCAGCAAAGCCCGCGCCACTCTCGGCATGCGCTCGGACGGTCAAGGTGGCTTGCTGGTGGAGCGGCTCGACGGCGATATGGACATCGAAGGGGTCACGGTGGACTACCTGCCGCCCATGCCGAAAGCGAAAAAGGTTTTCGGCAAGGCCAAGTTCAACAAGAAGCGTTTCGACATTACCATCAGCGGCGGTGAAGCCGCCGATTTAACCTTGCATAAGGGGACCATTTTTTTCTCCGGCCTTGACCAGGTCGATCAGTTCGCCGATATCGAGCTGTTCATCGGCGGACCGGTGAAAAGCGCCCTGCGTCTGGTCGACAGCAAGCCCCTCGGATTCGCCTCGGCCCTTGGCATCGATCCGGCCAAAACCGGCGGCGTATCCGGAACCCGTTTGAAGCTGCGTTTCATCGTTGAAAACGCCCTCACTTTGGACCAGGTCGAGGTTTCCGCCACCTCGCGGCTGAAGAACGTTTCCGCCGCCAACGTCCTGCTCGGCCAGGATCTCGGAAACGGCGATCTGGATATAAAAGTTGACAAGCAGGGAATGGACGTCGCCGGCGAGGTCAAGTTGGGGGCTTTCCCCGCCATGTTGGGGTGGCGGAGGAACTTCGGCGACAAGGTTCCCTTCCGCAACCTTTACGATGTCAGCTTTTACATCAGGGACATTCAGCGTATTAGCGATTTTGGCATCGACCTCGGGTCGTTATCGGGCGACCGCATCAATGGCGGCTTACTCGCCGAGTTGCGCTTGACCGATTTTGATAATCATCCGGACAGCCTGAAAATCACCGCCGACCTGACCAGGCTGGCAATGGAATTTCCCGCTTTGGGATGGAGCAAGGGAAAGGGAATCGGCGGCATGGCGGAGATCGACCTGAAATTGCAAGACGACCTGATCATCGACGTTCCGCGTTTCGCCTTCACCGGCGGCGGCATGGTGGTTAAAGGTTCCGCCCGCTACACGGCGGATGGGGCCGAGTTGGTACGGATCAACCTGGATCGGATTATTTACGGCAGGACGGATATGTCAGGCGACTTGGTTCCGGGAGACGACGGTGGCTGGACCCTCAGCTTCCGCGGCGCCAGCTTTGATCTGGCGCCCATGTTCGAGAATCTGTTCAAGGACAAGCCCGGGAAAAAGGATCCAACATTGCGTTTTAGCCTTTCCGCCGCTCTCGACCGCGTATGGCTGGGCCCGGACCGTGCCTTGCGAAGGTTAGTGGGGACATTTGCCCGCGACGGCGACAGATGGAGCGACATTATCCTCGATGCCGAGGGGGATGAAGGCAAATGGATAACCTTAAAACTCGAGCCTGGCGGTAACGGCAACCGCCGCCTGTCGATCGAGGCCGACGACGCCGGAACGATATTAAAAATCTTCGGTTTCTATGAAAACATGGTTGGCGGCACTTTAGAAGTTACGGGCGAATTCGACGACACCGCCGCCGATGTTTCCTTGAAGGGGAAATTGATCATCAATGACTACCGCGTGATCCGGGCTCCGGCCCTCGCCCATTTGGTCAGCATCATGGCGCTGACGGGGATTCTCGAAAGCCTGGAAGCCGAGGGGCTTGCCTTCACTTCCCTCGAGGCTCCGTTCAACCTCAATGGCGGCGTCCTGGAGATCAAGGATACTAAAATTACGGGTTTTTCCCTAGGTTTTACGGCGTCCGGCAAGATATACACCAATGCCGAAGTGGTGGACTTGAAAGGAACCATGGTGCCGGCCTATGCGATCAACGCCGCTTTCGGCGTCATGGGCACGATTCCGATTCTGGGACCTATTTTCACCGGCGAGGATAAGGGCGGCGGCGTTTTCGCCGCTACTTACACCATGACAGGTCCGATCGAGGATCCCAAAGTGTCGATGAATCCATTGACTGTCCTGGCGCCGGGAATCTTCCGCCAGCTCTTCTGCTTCATCACGCCGGACGACACCACCTCGGAATTGCCGGATATGGAACGCCCGGATACCGAAAGCGACAAATGGCTGTTATGGCGGAAATGCTACGAAGACATGTTCGATAGATTCGAGAAAATGTGACGGCCTAGAGCATTTTCCGAGGTCCGGCGACGCGATACCCGCCGCACAGTCCCCGCAGCCATGAAATGCCCTAAGCCCTCGCCTTTGCCTGGATCTTGGCCCAGGTGTCGCGCAGGCCGACGGTGCGGTTGAATACCAGCCTCGCGGGAGTCGAATCCGCGTCAAGACAGAAATAGCCCTGGCGTTCGAACTGTATCGGCTGGCCGGGCGAGGCGTCCGATAATGCCGGTTCCAGGCGGCAATTTGTCAACACCGTTAATGAATCGTCATTGAGATCATCGACGAGATCGCCGTCGGCGCCCGGCTCCGCCTGGGTAAACAGATGATCGTAGAGCCGCGCCTCGGCGCCAATGGCATGCGCCGCCGACACCCAATGCAGGGTCGCTTTCACCTTGCGTCCGTCGGCGGCGTTGCCACCGCGGGTCTCCGGGTCGTAGGTGCAGATGAGCTCGGTCACCTCGCCGGCGCCGTTCTTGACCGTCTCGCGGCAGGTGATGAAGTAGGCGTAACGCAGCCGCACCTCGCGGCCCGGCGCGAGCCGGAAGAACTTCTTCGGTGGAGCCTCCATGAAATCGTCGCGCTCGATGTAAATCTCGCGTGAGAACGGCACGGCGCGCGTGCCGGCGGCGGCGTCCTCGGGGTTGTTGATCGCGTCCAGCTCCTCGGTCTTGCCCTCCGGATAGTTCTCGATGATCACCTTGAGCGGCCGCAAAACGGCGGAGCGGCGCATCGCGATCTTGTTCAAGAGCTGGCGGGCGCAATGCTCCAGCAACGCCATTTCGACGACGTTGCCGCTCTTCGTCACGCCGATGCGCCCCGCGAAGTCGCGGATCGCGGCGGCCGGAAAGCCGCGCCGCCGGAGGCCGCCGAGCGTCGGCATGCGGGGATCGTCCCAGCCCTTGACGTGGCCGTCCTCGACGAGCTCGATAAGCCTTCGTTTCGACAGCACCGTGTGGCTGAGGTTGAGGCGCGAAAATTCGTACTGCTTGGGCCGCGACGGTACCGGCAGGTTCGCGGCGAGCCAGTCGTAGAGCGGGCGGTGGTCCTCGAATTCGAGCGTGCAGAGCGAATGGGTCACGCCTTCGATGGCGTCCGACTGGCCGTGCGCGAAGTCGTAGGTGGGGTAGATACGCCAGCTATCGCCGGTGCGCGGGTGGGCGGCGCGCAGAATGCGGTAGATCACCGGATCCCTGAGATTGATGTTGCCCGACGCCATGTCGATCTTGGCGCGCAGAACCCGCGTCGCCTCGGTGAATTCGCCGGCCCGCATGCGGCGAAAGAGATCGAGGTTTTCTTCCGCGCCGCGCTCCCGGTAGGGGCTGTTTCGGCCGGCCTCGGTCAAGGTGCCGCGGTATTCACGTATTTCGTCGGGCGAGAGGTCGTCGACATAGGCTTTCCCCTCGCCGATCAGATGTTCGGCCCATTCATAAAGGCGCTCGAAATAATCGGAGGCGAAGTAAAGGTGCCGCCCCCAGTCGAAGCCGAGCCAGCGGACGTCTTTCTTGATGGACTCGATATATTCGTGCTCTTCCTTGGCCGGGTTGGTGTCGTCGAAGCGCAGGTGGCAGCGGCCGCCGAACTCCTCGGCGATGCCGAAATTCAGGCATATCGACTTGGCGTGGCCGATATGCAGGTAGCCGTTGGGTTCCGGCGGAAAGCGGGTGACGACGGTGCCGGTCCGGCCGGCCTCCACGTCGGCGCGCACGATGTCGCGGATAAAGTTACGGGCGCCTTCGCCGGTCGCGGTTTCGGCTTCGCTCACCTGAGTCGCCCTCCAGCCATTGGCGCCGAGACACTTATCCGAAAATAACAATAATGGCTGGGGCGCCAGGATTCGAACCTGGGATCACGGGACCAGAACCCGTTGCCTTACCGCTTGGCTACGCCCCAACGTTTGGCGGGCGGTTTCTATCATATCATCTTTCGCGAGGGTAGATGGTTTTGCGCCGCCGGCCGAAATCGGATATTCATTTGCGGCGAAAGGAAGGTTCGGGTGCGAGTGGAAAAACCGGGACCGATCGACGACGTCCGCCGCCGGCGGCGCGTCGGTGGGCCGCGATGAGCAGCCGCCGCGGCAAGGCAGGCGGCCGGGGAAGCCGGATTGGCGGGCGCCGCCTGAAAACGCGGCTGAAAACGGCCAAGGGCCGGAAATTTTCTTCCACCCGCTGGCTCGAGCGCCAGCTCAACGACCCCTACGTGGCGGAAGCGCGGCGCCTGGGCTATCCGTCGCGCGCCGCCTTCAAGCTCATCGAGCTGGACGACCTCTTCCATCTCCTCGGACCCGGCCTCGGGGTGGTGGATTTAGGGTCGGCGCCGGGCGGCTGGAGCCGGGTCGCCGCCGAAAGGGTGAAGGCGGGACACCAAGGAGGCGGCCACGTCGTCGCCCTCGACATCGCCGAGATGGAGCCGCCGCCGGGGGTGACGACGATTCGCCGCGATTTCCTCGACGAAAACACCCCCGAGCTTCTCGCCAAGGCCCTGGGCGGCCCGGCCGACCTGGTGCTTTCGGACATGTCGGCGCCGGTCACCGGCCACGCCGGCACCGACCATTTGCGGATCGTGGCGTTGGCCGAAGCGGCGCTGGACTTCGCCGAACAGATACTGGCGCCCGGCGGCGCCTTCGTCGCCAAGGTCTACCAGGGCGGCACGGAACGAGAACTGTTGGCGCGCATGAAACGCCTGTTCAAGAGGGTCCGCCACGCCAAGCCGCCGGCGAGCCGTCCCGCCTCGGCGGAAGTCTACGTCGTCGCCCAGGGATTTAAGGGGTCATCCGGCGGCTAGCGTATCGGCTCCAACGGGAAATTCGGTGACAGCATACTTAATTCCAACCGTCAGGCATGGAAGTCGCGGAATCGCCGATCTTGGAAATTAGTATGCTGTCACCGAATTTCTGTTGGAGCGGTCGATACACGGTTTTCAGTGAATCGTGTGCCGACCGTTCAAACCAATGGTTCTCTTTCAGGGAATCATTGATTTGAACAGGCACAACTAGAGAGCGCAACCGCCAAATCGTCTTGGCAATGCTCATGCGATGTGTATGATACGCCGCCAACTCTTCTTCGAGGAGCTCTCAGAGGAGACGGCATGAATATTCCCGAGGCGCTTACCTTCGACGACGTGATCTTGGTTCCCGCCGAGTCCAACGTCCTGCCATCGGAAACATCGATCCGGACGCGTCTGACGACGACCATCGAACTCGGCATTCCCCTGATCTCGGCGGCCATGGACACGGTCACCGAAAGCGCCATGGCCATCGCCATGGCCCAAGCCGGCGGCCTCGGCGTGATCCACAAGAATATGGAGCCGGACGAGCAGGCCGGGCATGTGCGCAAGGTCAAGAAATTCGAATCCGGCATGGTCGTCAATCCGGTGACCATCCGTCCCGAGGCGATCCTGGCCGATGCCCTCGCCATCATGGAAAGCCATCACTTCTCCGGCATCCCGGTGGTCGAGGACGGCGACGGCCGGCTGGTCGGCATCCTCACCAACCGCGACGTCCGCTTCGCCGACAATCCCGACCAGCCGGTCAGCGAGTTGATGACCCGGCACAGTGACGACCGGCCGCTGATCACCGTCAACGAAGGCATCGACCGCGAGGAAGCGAAGCGCATCCTGCACCAGCACCGGATCGAGAAGCTGCTGGTGGTCGACGGTGATTTCCGCTGCATCGGCCTGATCACCGTCAAGGATATCGAAAAAGCCCAGCGCTTCCCCACCGCCTGCAAGGACGAACAGGGACGGCTGCGCGCCGCCGCCGCCACCGGCGTCGGCGGCGACGGCGCCGCTCGCGCCGAAGCCTTGCTCGACGCCGAGGCCGACGTCATCGTCGTCGATACCGCCCACGGCCATTCCAAAAGCGTCATCGCGACGGTGAGACGAATCAAGACGCTCAGCAACTACACCCAGGTGGTGGCCGGCAACGTCGCCACCGCCGACGGCGCCAAGGCCTTGATCGACGCCGGCGCCGACGCCGTCAAGGTCGGCATCGGGCCGGGGACCATCTGCACCACCCGGATGATCGCCGGCGTCGGCATGCCCCAGCTTTCCGCCATCTTCGAGACGGCGGAAGTCTGCCGAAAGCGTGATATTCCGTTGATCGCCGACGGCGGCATCAAACACTCCGGCGACATCGCCAAGGCCGTCGCCGGCGGCGCCGACTGCGTGATGATCGGATCCCTCTTCGCCGGCACCGACGAGAGCCCGGGCGAGGTTTTTCTGTACCAGGGACGGTCTTATAAATCCTACCGGGGCATGGGCTCCCTCGGCGCCATGGCCGAGGGATCGGCCGACCGTTATTTCCAGGAGGAAACTCTCGACAACCAGTTGCTGATCCCGGAAGGCATCGAGGGCCGCGTCCCCTACAAGGGACCGTTGGCCAATATCATCCACCAGCTGGTCGGCGGCCTGCGTTCGGGCATGGGTTACACCGGCAACGTCTGCATCGCCGAGATGCGGAAAAACTGCCGCTTCCGCCGGACCACGGCGGCGGGCTTGCGTGAAAGCCATGTGCACGACGTCACCATCACCCGCCAGGCGCCCAACTACCGGGGCGGCGATTGATACCAAGGAGCACCCCGGGGGGCGTATCGGCATGACACCGGCGGCGCGGCTTCAAGCGACGATTGACCTGCTGGTCAACATGGCTTCGGCGCCGACCGCCGCCGAGGTGGCCGTTTCTTCTTATTTCCGCCGCCGCCGTTACGCCGGCGCCAAGGACCGGCGCGCCGTCACCGGCCGTTTTTTCGATTTGCTGCGCCGCCGGCGCCGCCTCGAATGGTGGATCGCCCGAGCGGCGGCGGACGGCGGCGGCGCCCAGGATCGGGATGGCGATCCGCGCCGCGTTCTTATCGCCGACCTTTGCTTGTCCGATGGACTCGGCCTGGACGGGGTGCGGGCCTTGTTCAACGGCGGCCTATACGCGCCGCCGCCGCTGACCGCCGACGAGGAAAGCCTGGCCCGGTCCCTGGCCGGCCGAACCTTTGGCCATGCCGACATGCCCGCCGCCGTCGCCCTCGAATATCCGTCCTGGCTGGACGCATCCTTGCGCCGGCTTTTCGGTGATTCCCTGGCCGCCGAAATGTCGGCGCTCAATCGGCCGGCGTCGGTCGACCTTCGCGCCAACAGCCTGAAGGGCGGCCGTGGCGACGCCGCCGCCGCCCTGGCCAGGGACGGCATTGAAACCGAACCCACTCCCTTCTCGCCCGTCGGCTTGCGGTTGGGCGGACGCGCCAACCTCGCCGCCGCCGCCGCCTACCGCGACGGCCTGGTCGAGGTCCAGGACGAAGGTTCGCAACTGATCGCCCTTTTGACCGCCGCCGGGCCTGGCATGACGGTGGTCGATTTCTGCGCCGGCGGCGGCGGCAAGGCGCTGGCGCTGGCCGCCACCATGGCCAACCAGGGGCGGGTCATCGCCGCCGACGTCTCGGAAAACCGGCTGCGCAAAACGATCCCCAGGCTGCGCCGCTCCGGAGCCACCATCGTCGAGACAAGGCTGCTCGCCGACGCCTGGCCGGCGGAAAACCAAGCCATCGCCGAGCGGCTGCTCCTCGACGTGCCCTGTACCGGCTCCGGCGCCTGGCGCCGCGACCCAGAGGCCAAATGGCGGCTGAGCCGCGATGACGTGACCCGCTTCGCCGAACAACAGCGGCGCATCCTCGCCGCCGCCCACCGGTTGACCAAGGTCGGCGGCAGGCTCGTCTATGCCACCTGTTCGCTGCTCGAAGAGGAGAACGAAGAACAAATAACCTGGTTCCTTGAAACCCACCCCGGTTTCACCCTCCTCTCCGTGGCCGACGTTTGGGCGGAAACGTTGCCCGGTTGCTGTCCCGCCGCCGGACCGTATTTGCGTCTGAGTCCGGCCGCCACCGGCACCGACGGATTTTTCGTCGCGGTTTTGCAAAGGCGGCACGAATAGCCGACTCGCCGCGCCGCTTTTCCCTTGACAGCGGCCGCCGCCAAGACAAGATTCAGCGCAGTTCCAAGGGGCGCCCCATGAAGGGGCTGAGAGACCGTCCGTCGCCTGGCTTCTTGCCGGCGCAACGGCGGAAGACCCTTCGAACCTGATCCGGGTCATGCCGGCGTAGGAATCGGAACGTCATCGATTGTCATTTCCGCCATCGACGTTTCTTCCCGGATCTCCTGAACCCGGCGCCGGCGCCAAAGCCGCGGCCGGGACAAATTGAAGGAGATTCTTATGAGAGAACGGTTTTCCGTCACCACCGGGGCGATTCCGGGCTCGCGGAAGGTCCACCATAAGGGCCGGATCCACCCGGACCTGCGCGTTCCGGCCCGCCAGATCGACTTGCAGCCGAGCTCCGGCGAGCCGCCGATTTGCGTTTACGACACCTCCGGCCCCTATACCGACCCGCAAGCTAAAATCGACATCCTCGCCGGCCTGCCCCGCCTCCGGGCCGACTGGATCGCCGCCCGCGGCGACGTCGAGGAATACAAGGGCCGCGACATCAAGCCGGAAGACAACGGCCTGAAAGAGGAAACGGCCCAGGTCGCCCGCTTTCCCGTCGTCCATCGGCCGATGCGGGCCAAGGCCGGCCGGACGGTGACACAATTGGCTTATGCCCGCGCCGGCGCCGTCACCCCGGAAATGGAATTCATCGCCATTCGCGAGAACGAAGGCCGCGAACGCCAGGCGGCAAGCGCGCCGGCGAGCGGCGAGTCCTTCGGCGCCGGGATTCCCGATTTGGTGACGCCCGAATTCGTCCGCGACGAAATCGCCAGGGGCCGCGCCATCGCCCCCGCCAACATCAACCACCCGGAGAGCGAGCCGTTGATCATCGGCCGTAATTTCCTGGTCAAGATCAACGCCAACATCGGCAACTCGTCGGTGACCTCGTCGGTCGCCGAGGAAGTGGACAAGATGGTATGGGCGATCCGCTGGGGCGCCGACACGGTCATGGATCTGTCGACCGGAATCAACATCCACAACACCCGCGAGTGGATCATCCGCAACTCAAGCGTTCCCATCGGTACCGTGCCCATCTACCAGGCGCTGGAAAAGGTTGGCGGTATCCCCGAGGAGCTGACCTGGGACATCTTCAGCGATACCCTGATCGAACAGGCCGAACAGGGCGTCGATTATTTCACCATCCATTCCGGCCTCCGCCTGCGTCACGTTCCGCTGACCGCCGAGCGCGTCACCGGCATTGTCTCGCGCGGCGGCGCGGCCATGGCCAAGTGGTGCCTGGCCCACCACAAGGAAAGCTTCCTCTACGAGCATTTCGAGGACATCTGCGAGATCGTGCGCGCCTATGACATCGCCTTCTCGCTGGGCGACGGTCTGCGCCCCGGCTCGATCGCCGACGCCAACGACGAAGCCCAGTTCGCCGAACTGGAGACCATAGGCGAGCAATGCCGCATCGCCTGGCGGCACGACTGCCAGGTGATGATCGAAGGCCCGGGCCACGTGCCGATGGACAAGATCAAGGTCAACATGGACAAACAGCTCGACTGCTGCGACGAAGCCCCTTTTTATACCCTGGGTCCGCTGATCACCGACATCGCGCCGGGCTACGACCACATCACGTCCGGCATCGGCGCGGCGATGATCGGCTGGTACGGCTGCGCCATGCTCTGTTACGTGACGCCCAAGGAGCATTTGGGCCTGCCCGACCGCGACGACGTGCGGGTCGGAGTCATCACATACCGCATCGCCGCCCATGCCGCCGATCTCGCCAAGGGCCATCCCGGCGCCGGCGCCCGCGACGACGCGCTCAGCCGGGCCCGTTTCGATTTCCGCTGGCGGGATCAGTTCAACCTGTCGCTGGATCCGCTGACGGCGGAAGACTTCCACGACCAAACCCTGCCCGCCGAAGGCGCCAAGACGGCCCACTTCTGCTCGATGTGCGGCCCCAGGTTCTGCTCCATGAAGATCACCCAGGACGTGCGCGACTACGCCAGGAAGGGCATGGCCGGGAAATCGCGGGAATTCATTGAAGGCGGCGGCGAGATTTACCGCAAGGCAGCCTCCGGTCCGCCGATAAAGGCGGCGGAATAGAAGTTCCCTAGTACCGCCCAGCGGTACTAGTACACCCCGGCGGGATTCCTGACCCCATACGACGGGCTTCCGAGTTTCCCGGCTAGGCGCGTGGCGCGCCGTGATGTCAATCCATCACAAGCGCCGCGCAACGCCGTCCGAGAAGCTCGGAAGCCCGCCCTCCGGGTCGCTTTTCCCGCTCTCCCGGGGCGTCGAGAACGCTTGACGATGTACCCGCATCGCCGGCGCGTCCGCTCCTACCGGGAGAGCGGGAAAAGCGATCGTATGGGGTCAGGAATCCCGCCGGGGTGTACTAGCCGCTTTTGCCGGTCTTGGGCGGCGCCGCGGGGATACTTTTTCCGCAGCCCGCGTTCAGCCAAACGGTACAGATCTTGATCCAATTGTCGACGGCATCGATGCGCCGCACGCTCAAATCGGGAACGCTGTTGCAATAGACCTGCAGCGGCTTGCCGCTCGACGTTTGCTGCTCGGCCAAGGCCGGCGCCGCGCCGACCGTTAGCAGTGTCAAGGCGGAACTCAGCAAAATTCGTTTCATGGTTCGAATCTCCATCGGAAAATGTCGCCGACAGCATAGACGTTTCCCGCCGCGTTTTCTCAAGTGCCGCCGTCACCGGACTGGCGGCGGACGCGGCTATGGGCTATGGTCCGGCGGCCGTTGATCAACCTGGCCCGATCCCTTCGGCCCGCCCATGAGCGAACGCATCCTCATCATCGATTTCGGATCGCAAGTGACCCAGCTGATCGCCAGACGGGTGCGCGAAAGCGGCGTCTATTCGGAAATCCATCCCATCAACAAGGTCAGCGAACGCTCGATCCGGAATTTCGCCCCCAAGGCGGTGATCCTTTCGGGCGGGCCAGCGTCGGTGACCGACAGCGGCACGCCCAGGGCGCCGGACGCACTCTTCGCATTGGGTATTCCCGTGCTCGGCATTTGTTACGGGCAGCAGGCCATGGTCGAGCAGCTGGGCGGCAAAGTGGAAAGCTCGGAACGGCGCGAATTCGGCCGCGCCCATGTCGAGGTGACGGACGACTGCGAGCTGTTCCACGGCGTCTGGGACAAAGGCGGCCGCCAGCCGGTGTGGATGAGCCACGGCGACCGGGTCAGCGAGCCACCGGCCGGTTTTCGCTCCGTGGCGGCCTCCGAAGGCTCTCCTTACGCCGCCATCGCCAACGACGAGAAACATTTTTACGGCCTCCAGTTCCACCCGGAAGTGGTGCACACCCCGCATGGCGGCAACCTGCTCAGGAATTTCACCCATCGGGTGGCGGGATGCAAGGGCGATTGGACGATGGCCAGGTTCAAGGATGTCGAAATCGCCAAGATCCGCGAACAGGTGGGCGATGGTCGGGTCATTTGCGGCCTCTCCGGCGGCGTCGATTCTTCGGTCGCCGCGATGTTGTTGTTCGAGGCCATAGGCGATCGGCTGATCTGCGTTTTCGTCGATACCGGGCTTTTGCGCCTGGGCGAGGCGGAACAGGTGGTGGAGATGTTCCGCGGCCACTACAACATCCCGCTGGTGCATCGCGACGCCGCGGCCTTGTTTTTGCGCCATCTCGAAGGCGTCGGCGCGCCGGAGAAGAAACGCAAGATCATCGGCGCCACCTTCATCGATGTCTTCGAAGAGGAAGCCGAAAAGGCCGGTGGCGCCGATTTTTTGGCGCAAGGGACGCTCTATCCCGACGTCATCGAATCGGTTTCCTTCGCCGGCGGCCCTTCCGCCACCATCAAGTCCCATCACAACGTCGGTGGCCTGCCGGAGCGGATGAGCTTGCGGCTGGTCGAACCCCTGCGCGAACTGTTCAAGGACGAGGTCCGGGAACTGGGCCGGCAACTGGGACTGCCGGAAACGTTCGTCGGCCGCCATCCCTTCCCCGGGCCGGGGCTGGCGATCCGTATCCCCGGCGCCATCACGGCGGAAAAACTCGACGTCCTGCGCAAGGCCGACGCCATCTACCTGGAAGAGATCCGATCGGCCGGCCTTTATGACGCCATCTGGCAGGCTTTCGCCCTGTTGCTGCCGGTGCGGACCGTCGGCGTCATGGGAGACGCCCGCACCTATGACTATGTCTGCGCGCTACGCGCCGTCACCTCCACCGACGGCATGACCGCCGATTGCTACCATTTCGACAATGATTTCCTGGCCCGAGTGGCGGGCCGCATCGTCGGCGAGGTCAAGGGCATCAACCGGGTGGTCTACGACGTCACCTCGAAACCGCCGGCAACCATCGAGTGGGAATAGGTTGTCTTCGCCGATCATCCGACAAGTTACCGGGAAACAGCCCCTTCAATGGTTTTCGCGAGTTACAAAGCTACCCCACGAGCGTTTGTCCGGCCGCGTGTTTGACTGGAACCTCGGCTCGGAATTCCAATGAAGAGGCATAGAAATGAAATCAAGCAAAGATGCCGCGGCGATGGGCAAAGCCGTGTTATCCGACTTATACGACGTCAACCTAGACTCGTTGCCCGAGGCGCTTTCGCGAGCTCATCTGGCGAGCAGTCAACCGGACCGCAATCTTGCCCTTGCTAACCACCTGTATGGCAGAATCGTGTCAAAAATTAAAATGCACCACGACGCCGGCAAGACAGTAGATATCTACGGGCCGGAGTGGTCTAGACAGAAAGCGAATGTTCAAAAGGCGGCCGAGGCGCATGCTCGAATCATCATCGACACGTACGGACCGAATTACGCCTTCCCGAATAAGTACCCGGACCAAAACGCCAAAGTCATCGAGGCTGGCGCCGTGGACCTTTATTTTCTCGTCATCGACGGCGAGTTTGTTGGAACAACCTGCTTGTGCGATCAAGGAGAGATGAGAGCCGAGCTAGGGCGCTCGGCCGCCATTCGGCCGCGTGTCGGCAATACCATAATTCAAGACCTGAGCATTCTGGAATGGCTGCTGAATGACCGCGTATCCGACAAGTACCACACATTATTCACAACGCTTCGAACCGCGCCGGATCAGGATATCGGCTTGGAGCAACCGATGCGGGGCGGACAGGCGATAACAAGTCAATGGCAAAAGTTTCCCGAGCTGTTCGTCAACGGTACCGCACCGCTTTACTCGCTTTACTGTAAGCACGGCAGCCTTGAGCAGTTCACCATCGCACAAATTACCCGAGCCGAATTTCAGACTGTACCCCTCTTCATCGCCGATGAGACCGATCGTCTGTTCGTTCGGCGGTGGCACGCGTTCTATGGGCTGGACGAGCCGCCCGCGGGAAACGTGGCCGAAGCGCCCCTCGTGGAAGCTCGTGTCCAAGTTCATGCGCCCCCTGACCACTCCAGCATTTTCAAATTCGTATATGCCGCCATGACGTTTGGCGATGGGGCGATCGACGAACACGGCGAATCGATCGAAACTTACTTCACCAAGGAAGTTCCGTTTATCCAGGCAGCGGTGCCAATTGGCGACAACTCGATAGATGTCCAAAGGCAACTTCGAGATGCCGGCTTTCAGGCTTTCGGATATGAACCGGCAAATAATTTCCGGCCCGCCCATCTGTTCTTCGGAAAGGTAAGGCCCGGAAACAAGGTCGTTCCAACAAACTGGACGGTAGAGAGCGAGGCTCATCCATATTGGACGGGCGAACTCGCAAACCACGCGGCACGAATTGAAAAAGCGTGGCAATCGATGTGACGGAATGAAGCTTGGCATGAGCGGAGATTGGCACGAAGGCCGCCGAGAAGAATTCGACCGCGCCGAATTGGCGGCAAGCTATGGACCCGCCCGCTGTGAGCTGGATCAGACCGCCTGGCCATCCGCCGGCGGGATAACGCCGGCATCGCCTTCGCCAGCCTGAAGCCTTATATATCAACCAGGATCCGGTGCCGGCCGCCGGGGAGCCAAGACGCAACCACGAGCCGTTAGAGTGCGATCATTTCAAATTGAATAAATTTGAAATGATCGCACTCTAATTCATATACTTTAGGGTCTTATCGTCCTGGATCGTTTCGATCCAGGACGATAAGACCCTAGCGGACGAGAGACGATGAGAGCCAATAACATGGGCCCGCCGGCGGCGGGTCCGCGCAGTGATATCAAGACGATCAGAACCCTGCTGCCCTATCTCTGGCCCAAGGGCGAGGTGGAATTGCGCATCAGGGTGGTCGTCGCCATAGGGTTTCTGGTTGCGGCCAAGCTCGCCAACGTCACCGTTCCGGTTTTCTACAAGTACGCCGTCGACGCCCTCGACGGCGGGACGCAGGCGGTGGTCGCGGTGCCGGTGTTCATGTTGGTCGCCTACGGCCTGGCGAGGGTCATGGCGCTGGCTTTCGGCGAGCTCCGCGACGCCGTCTTCGCCAAGGTCGCCCAACGGGCCATCCGCTTGGCGGCGCTCAAGACCTTCCGCCATTTGCACCGGCTCAGCTTGCGTTTTCATCTCGACCGCAAGACCGGCGCCGTCAGCCGCGCCATCGATCGCGGCACCGAGGGCATTGAGTTCCTGCTCAATTTCATGCTGTTCAACATCCTACCGACCTTGTTCGAGATCTTCCTGGTCTGCGCCATCCTGTGGGTGCTGTTCGGCCCTAGCTTCGCCGCCGTCACCTTCGTCGCCATCGCCGGCTACATCGCCTGGACCATGACGGTGACCGAATGGCGCATCAAGTTCCGCCGCGCCATGAACGAGGCCAACAACGAAGCCAACACCAAGTCCGTGGACTCCTTGCTCAATTACGAAACCGTCAAGTACTTCGGCAACGAGGCCCACGAGGAGCGGCGCTTCGACGCCGGCCTCAGGTGTTACGAGACCGCCTCGGTGAAAAGCAAAACCTCGCTCGGCCTACTCAACATCGGCCAGGGGGCGATCGTCTCGCTCGGCCTGGTCGTCGTCATGCTGATGGCCGGCGCCGGCGTCACCGGCGGCGCCATGACCATCGGCGACTTCGTTCTCGTCAATACTTACCTGATCCAGCTTTTCATGCCCTTGGGTTTCCTCGGCTTCGTCTACCGGGAGATCAAGCGCTCTCTCACCGACATGGAGAACATGTTCGCACTTTTGCGGGAGCAGGCGGAGATCGAGGACGCCCCCAGCGCCGGGCCGCTTCAACTTGACGGCGCCCGGGTGGCCTTCGAAGGCGTTTCGTTCGCTTACGATCCCAGGCGGCAGGTGCTGAAAGACGTCACCTTCACGGTGTCCGCCGGCAGTACCGTCGCCATCGTCGGCGCCAGCGGCTCCGGCAAGTCGACCATCTCGCGCATCCTGTTCCGCTTTTACGACGCCGGCGCCGGACGCGTCCTCATCGACGGCCAGGACATCCGCGGTGTGACGCAAGAATCCCTGCGCGCTGCCATCGGCATGGTCCCCCAGGACACGGTGCTGTTCAACGACAGCATTTACTACAACATCGCCTACGGCCGCTGCGGGGCCAGCCCGTCGGAGGTCGAAGAGGCGGCGAAGATGGCCCGCATCCACGATTTCGTCATGTCTCTTCCCGACGGATATCAGAGCATCGTCGGCGAACGCGGCCTGAAGCTCTCGGGCGGTGAAAAACAGCGCGTCGCCATCGCCCGCGCCATCCTGAAAAAACCCCGCATCCTGCTCTTCGACGAGGCGACTTCGGCGTTGGACAGCCGCACCGAGAAGGAAATCCAGAAATCGCTCGCCGAGGTCTCGTCCGGCCGCACGACGCTGGTCATCGCCCACCGGCTGTCGACGGTGGTGGACGCCGACGAGATCGTGGTCCTCGAGGCCGGCCGCGTCGCCGAACGCGGAAGCCACGCCGATCTCCTCGGCCGCAAGGGCCGTTACGCCGAGATGTGGGCGCGCCAGCAAGAGGCCGAGCAGGCGCGCCAGGTCTTGGTGAAGACGGGCGAGGCGGACGGCCCCGGCGGCGGCGATGCGGAAGAAACCGTGGAGGCCATAAAGGACGGTGGCGTTTCCGTAGCGGCCGAGGCGGCTGTATAGGCCGGCGGGAACGGCTCGGCGCTTGCCAAAACCGAACGCCGGAGCATCATTCCGCCGCCTTGGTCTCAGCCTCCTCGCGCATGATCCAGCCACCACCCAATAGACTTTCGCCATCATAAAAAACGCAGGCCTGACCGGCGGCGGCGGCGGCGAAGGGCTCATCAAGCATGACTTCGGCACTGGCGCCGGCGCAGGCGACGATGGCCGGCACCGCCGCCATCGCCGAGCGCAGCTTGACGGAAACGCGAAGCCGCCGCGCCGGCGGCTCCCCGGGGCCCAGCCAGTTGACGCCGCGTAAATTGACATGGTTCCCGAGTAGCGCCCGTCTGGGTCCGACCACGACCCGCGCCGCCGCCGGCTCCAGGCGGACGACGTAGAGAGGCCTAGGCGCCGAAACCCCAAGCCCCCGGCGCTGGCCGATGGTGAAATGGACGATGCCCCGGTGGCGGCCCAGGACCCGGCCTTCGAGATCGACGATGTCGCCGGGGCGGCGAGCCTCGGGACGCAGTTTTTCGACGACGCCGGCGTAGTCGCCTTCGGGGACGAAACAGATATCCTGGCTGTCGGGCTTGGCGGCGACGGAAAGATGGAAGCGGCGGGCCAGTTCGCGGACCCGCTCCTTGGCCAGATCGCCAAGGGGGAAGCGCAGGAATTCGAGCTGCTGGCGCGTCGTGGCAAAGAGAAAATAACTCTGATCGCGGCTCTCGTCGGCGGCGCGCAGCAGTTCGGCGCCGTCCGGGCCCATCCCGCGCCGGACGTAATGGCCGGTGGCCAGCGCATCGGCGCCCAGTTCCCTGGCGGTCCGCAAAAGATCGCCGAACTTGACCGTCTCGTTGCAGCGGACGCAGGGGATCGGGGTTTCGCCCCGAAGGTAGGATTCGGCGAAATCGTCGATCACCGAGGTCCGGAATCGGTCCTCGTAGTCGAGCACGTAATGGGGGATGCGCAAGGCGGCGGCGACGTGCCTGGCGTCATGGATGTCCTGGCCGGCGCAGCACGAGCCCGGCTTCGCCACCGCTTGGCCGTGGTCGTAAAGCTGCAGGGTGACGCCGACGACGTCATAGCCTTCGCCGGCCAACAGCGCGGCCGTCGCCGAACTGTCGACGCCGCCGGACATGGCGACGACGACGCGGGTCTCGGAAGGCGCCTTGTCGATGCCGAGGGTGTTCATGTGGGAAATATAGGTCTCGGAGCCTGTTTGGGAAGTCATAAACCTTGTGACTTCGCTCGGTTCCGTCAAACGCCGGGCGCTTTCACGGTATCCTCCCAGCAAGGTTTCAAAGACTCTTCGCGGCCCGCAAAAAAGCGCCTATTTTCTCCGCGTTTTTGACCCCCGGCTGGTCTTCGACGCCGGACGAAACGTCGACCGCGGCGGCGCCGCTGATATCGACCGCGGCGGCAAGGTTGCCGGTATCGATGCCGCCGGCCAGCAACCATGGCAGCCGCCAGCTTGCGCCGCTGATCAACCGCCAGTCGAAAACGAGAGCGTTGCCGCCGGGCCGCTCGGCGCCTTCGGGCGGCTTGGCGTCGAACAGCAGCAGGTCGGCAACGTCTTCGTACGTCCGCGCTTTTTCGATGTCCTCGGGTCCCGAAACGGCGATGGCCTTGATCACGCCGAGACCGAAACGGTCCTTGATTTCCCTGACCCGTCGAGGGTGTTCATCACCGTGAAGTTGCAGGAAATCCAGCGGCGTCCGGGAAAGGATCGTCCGCAAGGCCTGGTCATCGGCATCGACCACCAGTCCCACCTTGGCGATGCCTTCGGGAACGGCGGCGGCAAGCTCGCCGGCTTCGTCCGGCGTCACGCGGCGCGGCGATGGCGGGAAAAAAACAAAACCGAGATAAGCGGCGCCGCCATCGACGGCGGCGGCCACCGTCTCGGCCGTCCCGAGGCCGCAGATCTTGACGTCAACCTGCATCGGCGATTCCCTTGGCGATCTTTAATGCCGCATCGGCGGCGGCGGTGGAACCAAACAACCAAAATCGAGACAGCAAAGACATTCTCTCATGCCCAGCCAAGAAAGAAATAAGCTTTGATAGATTCCCATATATGGATTAGGTCATGTACTCATTAATTTTTTGGAACGCCAATAATTCAATGAGCTAAGAGGAACGCGGGTAACATCGGCAAAACACCGGGCGAACTCATGCCAGATGGCGGACCCGCCAATTCCCCGCCTTCCTATCGCGTCATTCCCGCGAAAGCGGGAATTCAGGATTATCAAGAGGCTACTGGATTCCGGCTCGGCGCTCCGCGCCGTCCGGAATGACACCGGGAGGATAGTCCGACGCCTTTTCGAACCGGCTTGCCCGGTGTTTTGCCGATGTTACCAAGCCTGCCCATAACATAATGATTCTTACACCAAAACCCGGGTACCCTGTCGTCAAATCACAAGGTCATCTGGGCAATGCTTTCTTAGTTCGACGGGCAATCGATCCACTGGATCGATTGCTTTTCCGTCTCACCCTTCAGCGTGTAGAAAATTTCTCCGTTTTTCCATGAATTTGTGGTTTATTACCCGCCTCGCAAACCGGAGAAGGGAGGGAACGGCTGCTTTCCCAAGCCGAGGCGGGAACAAAAATCCGGGCAAATGCACGAGCTTGGCATGGAGCAACCCGACACCTACCGCGCCGGCCCCGACGACAGCGGGCATTTTGGCATCTACGGCGGGCGATTCGTCGCCGAAACCCTGATGCCGCTGATCCTGGATGTCGAACGCACCTACGAGGAGGCCAGAAATGATGCCGCCTTCGCCGCCGAAATGGGCCATTACTTGTCCAAATACGTCGGCAGGCCCAGTCCGCTCTTTTTCGCCGAGCGCCTGACCCGGCATCTGGGCGGGGCGAGGATTTATTTCAAGCGCGAGGACCTCAACCACACCGGCGCCCACAAGATCAACAACTGTATCGGCCAGGGTCTTGTTGCCCGGCGCATGGGCAAGACGCGGATCATCGCCGAGACCGGCGCCGGCCAGCACGGCGTCGCCACCGCCACCGTTTGCGCCCTGTTCGATATTCCTTGCGTCATCTACATGGGCAGCAGGGACATCGACCGCCAAGCCCCCAACGTCTTTCGCATGAAGATGCTGGGCGCCGAGGTGAAACCGGTGACCGCCGGTTCAGGCACCCTCAAGGACTCCATGAACGAGGCTCTGCGCGATTGGGTCGCCAATGTCGAGACCACCTATTATTTGATCGGCACCAGCGCCGGACCGCATCCCTATCCGGCCATGGTTCGCGATTTCCAGTGCGTCATCGGCGAGGAGGTCCGCGAGCAGATTACCGACGCGGAGGGAAGGCTGCCAGATACCCTGGTCGCCTGTATCGGCGGCGGTTCCAACGCTCTTGGTCTGTTCCATCCGTTTCTTGACGAAAAGAACGTCCGCTTCGTCGCCGTCGAGGCGGCGGGGAAAGGCGTCGAAACGGGCCAGCACGCGGCGTCTCTAGGTGCCGGTTCGCCGGGTGTCCTGCACGGCAACCGCACTTACCTCCTGCAGGATTCCAATGGCCAGGTCGAGGAAGCCCATTCCATTTCCGCCGGCCTTGACTATCCCGGCATTGGCCCCGAGCATTCCTGGCTGCATGATACGGGCCGCGTCGAATACGTTTCCATCACCGATGCGGAGGCGCTGGAGGCTTTTCATCTTTGCACCCGATTGGAAGGCATCATCCCGGCCTTGGAGACGGCCCATGCCATCGCCCAGGTGGGCAAGATGGCGGGCGTTCTCGGCGCCGACAATTTATTGGTCGTGAATTTGAGCGGCCGCGGCGACAAGGACCTGGACACCGTCGCCCGGGCCTCCGGAATCGGCCTGTGATGCCGGAAACCCGCATCGATCGCCGTTTCGCCGTCTTAAGGAGAGAAAACCGCGGTGGCTTGGTGGTCTTTGTGACGGCGGGCGATCCCGATCCGCGAACGTCGGCGGAAATCCTGCGGGGTCTTCCCGCCGCCGGCGCCGATTTTATCGAACTGGGCATGCCGTTCAGCGATCCGATGGCCGACGGCCCGGCCATCCAGATGAGTTCCCAGCGGGCCCTAAAAAGCGGCGCGACATTGAAAACGACCCTCGAACTGGTCGCCGATTTCCGCCAACGCGACAGCGAAACGCCGATCATCCTCATGGGTTATTACAATCCGATTTATATTTTCGGCGTCGACGCTTTCTTGAGCGAGGCGAAAGCCGCCGCCGTCGACGGCTTGATCATCGTCGACCTGCCGCCGGAAGAGGAAAATGAGATCTGCCTGCCGTCGCGAATGGCGGGAATCGACTTCATCTATTTGACGGCGCCGACCACCGACGAGATCAGGTTGCCCAGGGTGGTCAAAAACGCCAGCGGTTTCGTCTATTATGTTTCCATCACCGGCATTACCGGCACCGCCTCGGCGCGGATCGAGGACGTCCGCAAGGCGGTCGAACGCCTGCACCGCCATACCGACCTTCCCATCGCCGTCGGTTTCGGCATCAAGACGCCGGAGCAGGCGGCCGGGGTTGCCGCCGTCGCCGACGCCGCCGTCGTCGGATCGGCCCTGATCGGCAAGGTAACGGAAAATCTGGACGAGGACGGAAAGGCTCGTCCCGGCCTGACCAACGCGGTGCTGGATTTTACCGCCGAATTGGCCAAGGGTGTGCGCGGCGCAAGGGTGAAAGGGGCAGCTTGAATGAATTGGCTTAAGAACCTGGTCCGGCCGAAGCTGAGGGAACTTGTCGGCAGGCAGAAGGGAACCGCCGGCAACCTCTGGCGCGATTGCCCCGAATGCGAGGGGATGATTTTTCACAGCGATCTGGAGAAGGATCACTGGGTTTGCCGGTTCTGCGGCCATCACATGCGTCTGGAGGCCGGAAAACGGCTGGTAATGTTGTTTGATGAAGACGCCTATCAGACCGTCGAACTGGACGCCGTGCCGACCGATCCCCTGAAGTTCCGCGACCGCAGGAAATACACCGAGCGCATGAAAGAGGCGCAGAACCGAACCGGCGAGACCGACGCCCTGATCGTCGCGCACGGAAAAATGGGCGGCTTCAATGTCGTCATCGCGGCCCTGGATTTCTCCTTCATGGGCGGTTCCATGGGTGTTGCCGTCGGTCAAGGGTTGCTGACGGCGGCCCGCTTGGCGGTGGTCCAGGACGCATCGCTGATCGTGGTACCGTCTTCCGGCGGCGCCCGCATGCAGGAAGGCATTCTCTCGCTCATGCAAATGGCCCGGACGACCATCGCCGTCGAGGAGGTCCGTGAAGCCGGCCTGCCCTATATCGTGGTCCTCGCCGATCCAACCACTGGCGGCGTAACGGCCTCGTTCGCCATGCTGGGCGACATCGCCATCGCCGAACCGGGAGCCATCATCGGTTTCGCCGGCGCCCGTGTCATCGAACAGACCATCCGCGAAAAGTTGCCCGAGGGTTTTCAGCGGGCTGAATACCTGCTCGACCATGGCATGATCGACATGGTGGTTCATCGCCACGAATTGCGCGACACTTTGATTCGCGTCATCGGCCTTCTGCGCAACACCGTTCCGGCGGCTGATGTCGCCTCCATTCCCGCCGCCGCCGAAACGCCCGCCGCCAATCCGGCCCCCTCCGAGGACCACCCAGCCGAGGACCGTCCAACTGAGTAGCGAAGCCATCCTCGAACGCCTCACTCGGCTTCATCCCAAACTGATCGATCTCTCGCTTGGGCGCATCGAGACCCTGCTTGGAAGATTGGGCCATCCGCAAAGGCGGCTTCCCGCCGTCGTCCATGTCGCCGGAACCAACGGCAAGGGCTCGGTGATCGCTTTCCTGCGCGCCTTCCTGGAAGCGGCCGGCCACCGCGTTCATGTCTATACCTCGCCGCATCTGGTCCGCTTCAACGAGCGGATCAGGCTCGCCGGCGAACTGATTTCGGATACCGAATTGATAACCATGTTGGAGGAATGCGAGACGGCCAATGGCGGCGATCCCATCACCTTTTTCGAGATCACCACGGCGGCGGCGTTCCTGGCTTTTTCCCGCCACCCGGCCGACCTGTTGTTGCTGGAAACGGGCCTTGGCGGGCGGCTGGATGCGACAAGCGTGGTCGAACGGCCGGCACTGACGGTGCTCACCCCCATCTCGTTGGATCACCAGCAGTACCTGGGCGACAGGCTGGAGAAAATCGCCGGCGAGAAAGCCGGTATCCTGAAAGCCGGCGTCGCCTGCGTTGTCGCCAGCCAGCAACGAAAGGTAGAAAAAGTTATCGCCCGGCGGGCGGCGGATCAAGGCGCGCCGTTGATCCGGGAAGGCAAGGAGTGGTTCGTCCGCGGCGGCGTGGTTTTCTCGGGCGGCGGAAAGACGCGGCGTCTGCCGCCGCCGCCGCTGGCCGGGGCGCATCAAGTCCGCAACGCCGGGCTGGCGGTGGCCTGCCTAGACCAACTCGGGGATTTCGCCGTCGCCGATGCCGCCATCGCCCTTGGAATGAAAGCGGTGCAATGGCCGGCCCGGTTGCAACGGCTTGCCGGCGGCCCACTTGTCGATATTCTGCCCGATGGCTGGGAGCTTTGGCTGGATGGCGGGCACAACGCGGCGGCCGCCCGCGCCCTCGCCCGGCAAGCGCGGCGCTGGCGGGAGCGGCCCTTGCACTTGATTTTCGGCATGCTGCGAACCAAGGATCCGCTGGCATTTCTTCAGCCTCTGGCGGGGAAAGTAAACGCCCTTCGCGCCGTCGCCATCCCCGGCGGGGAGAGCAGCCTGAGCGCCGAGGAAACGGCCGCCGCGGCGGCAAGGCTCGGCATCGACGCCGCCGCCGCGGTAGAGATCGGCGCCGCCCTGCAAAGCCTTGTCGATCATTTTCCCAGCCCCGCCCGGGTGCTGATCTGCGGGTCCTTGTATCTGGCCGGCGAGGTGCTGAGGGAGAACGGATAGAGCGTTTGCGGCTTTTTGCATGAAATGAAAACCCCGCCGGGTGGCGGGGGTTCGTTTCCGGTGGCGGAGATTGCAAGCTCCGGATCAGATCACCGATTCAATCCATTCGGCCATCTTGTTTTTGGGCAAGGCGCCGATCTTGGTGGCGGCGACCTCGCCATCCTTGAACAGAATCAGGGTCGGAATTCCGCGAACGCCGTACTTGGACGGAGTTATCGGGTTTTCGTCGATGTTGATCTTGGCGACGGTGACCTTGTCGCCCAACTCCGAGGCCAACTCCTCGAGTACGGGAGCGATTTGTTTGCAGGGTCCACACCACTCCGCCCAGAAATCGACGATGACTGGCATCGAAGACTTGAGAACCTCGGAATCGAAGGTCTCATCGGTAACCTGTTTCGGCATTAACTCTTTCCTATCAATATGTTAACTTAAAATACGTGGAATTTTCCTTGACTGGATCGCCGCCCCATGCACGGACTTGAACTTAGGCAGGCGCCGGCCTTGCGTCAAGGCGCATACCGGTCCAAAAGGGGCTCGGGCAGGGCCATCAAGTCGGCGTTGGCGGTCCACAGCAGGAGGCACCGCACCGGCCGGTCCGGATAAATGCGCCGAAGCGCCGCGCGGTAGGCGGCCATCTGCGCGAGGTAGATGGCGGGAACCTCGTCAACGGCGGCCGGCGGCAATCGGTTGGTTTTGTAGTCGATGACGCTGACGGCCCTGTCGGTGACCAGCAAACGGTCGATTTGCGCCGAGATGACGGTGCCCGAGACGTCGCCGATCAAAGACACTTCGGCCCGGCTGCCCGGTCCGAAAAGGGCGGCGAAATCGGCATGCCCAAGGATGGCCAGGACCTCGGCGGCGATTTCCGCCTGTTCCTCCAGCGAAAGATCGTGGGCGGGGCGGGCCAGATAGGTCCGCGCCGCCTCGAAACGGAAATCGCCGGACACATCCGGCAGGCACTGCAACAACCGATGGGTAAGGCGTCCACGTTTGAACTTGGCTCCGCCGTCGTCCGAGAAGGGGGAGATCACCGGCGGTTCCTCTTTTAGCGGCGCCGACGGGGTCAGGGGTCGCGGCGGTTCGGCCTCTGGCGGTGCCGGTTGCCGCGCCCAGGCGGGCAACGCGCTCGCCGCCGCCGCCGTTTCCGCCATCGGCGAGCTTTGATCCGGCGGCGCCGTTTGCTCGTCCCTCAGGCGCCAGCCGGTTTCGCCGCTATCCGATAAGAAGGTTTCGACGTCGTTGGGGTTGGCGGCGGCGATGGCGGTTTCGAGCAAGTCGTACCAGCAACCCGGACCGCGGCGCCGCTTGCCATCCCAGCCGCAGATGTAAAGGCGGTCCTTGGCGCGGGTCATGGCGACGTAAAGCAGGCGGTGGTATTCCCCGACGACGCGGCGGCGGGCTTCCTCGCGCAGGCGCCTGCATTGGGCTTCCTCGTTTTCCTTGCGTACCGGCCACAACAGGTAAGAGTCCGCCCCTTTTCCCCACAGTAACCGGGGGTCGAGCCTGGAGTCGGGCACGGTGCGGGTGTCGGGCAGGAAAACGATGTTGGACTGCAGGCCCTTGGCGCCGTGGACGGTCATCACCCGCACTTCGCCGCGCCCGTGCTCGAGGTCGCGCTTGATTACGGTCTCGCCGGCGGCGAGCCAGTGCAAGAACCCCTGCAACGAGGCGACGTGTTGGCGTTCGAAGTCCAGGGCCAGGGCGAGGAACTCGTCAATTGGGTCTTCGGCGTCGGGTCCCAGCCGCGCCAAAAGCCGTTGGCGGCCACCGCCACGGCCCAACAGGTCGGAGAAAAATTCGAAAGGCGGGGTGAAATCCGCCATCTCCAGCATCGCCGCCAGTTTTCCGCAAGCGGTGTCGTAAAGGGGGCGTTGGTCCCGGTTTTTTTTCAGCTCCATCCACAGGCTTCCAGCGCGGCCGTATGCGAGATCGAACAAGGCCTCGTCGTCGAAACCGAAAAAAGGGCTTTTCAGGACGACGGCTAAGTTCAAATCGTCCTCCGGCAGCAGCGCGAACTGGCCGAGCGCCACCAGGTCCATCACCGCCAATTGTCCGGTCAGGACCATGCGGTCGCTGCCGGCGACGGGAATGCGGCGTTGCTTGAGGCAACTGACCATTTGCTCGGCGAACCGGCCGCGGGTGCGGACCAGGATCATGATGTCGCCCGGACGGATCGGCCGCCCCGTCGATTCCAGGATCTCTTCATTTTGCAGCCATCCCTCGATGCGCCTGGCGATGCGGTTGGCCAGCCGGGCCGGCGGGCTGGCGGCGGGCATTTGGTCGAGGGGCGCGTCCCACGGATCGGCGGCGGGATCTTCTTCGGGCTTAAGCGTCGGCCACAGCTCGACCAAGCCGGCCTGGCCGTCCCGCGCCGAAAGATGGCGGATCTGAGCCTCGCCGGAGGACATGCCGTCGCGGGCCTCCGCCGTCTCGAACACTCGGTCGACGAAATTAAGCACCGTCCAAGTGGAACGGTAGGAAAGCGTCAAATCGACCGGCCGCCACTTGCCGCCGGCATCCCCGACCCGATCGGCGAAATGGGCGCGCATACGGTCGAATTCGTCCGGATCGGCGCCCTGGAAGCTGAAAATGGACTGCTTTTCGTCGCCGACGGCAAAGACCGTGCGTGGACCTTCCCTGCTTCCCTCGCCGGCGAAAAACTCCCCGGCGATGGCGGCGATGACCTGCCATTGTTCGGGGCTGGTATCCTGGGCTTCGTCGACAAGTATGTGATCGATGCCGCCGTCGAGCTTGTAATGCACCCAGGAGGCGCCGCCCTCGGCGGCGAGGAGATCCCGGGCCTTGGCGATCAGGTCGTCGTAATCTAGAAGGGCGCGGTCTTCCTTCATGGATTCGTACGAATCGAGAAGGGCGGCGCCCAGATGCAGCAAGGCGTCGGTCGAGCAGGCGACCTCCAGCGCCTTCAGCCTGTCCTTGACCGCCAGCACTCGCGCTTGTTCGTCAAGGAGGATGCCGAGCGCCCCTGGATCGGCGGTCTTGGCGGCTTTGGTGATCAGGTTTTTCTCGGCGCAAGGGCCGCCGTCCGTTTTTTTGATGAAAACCGGGGCGTAAGCCTCGAGGAACCCTGCGGCCCGTTGTAGCGCTCCGCCATCGAGCCAGGCGCGGATGGCGGCGGCCCGCTCCCGGTCTTTCGCCGTTCCGTGATCCAGCGCCGCCGAGGCGCGGCGAAGGTCCTCGTCATGGCCAGCCGCCGCGGCGGCGGCGAGGACCGTTTCCCTGCTGTCGTCCGGGTCCAAGCCGAGGGCGGCGCGCGCCGCCCGGAGCAGTCCCGCGCGGCCGCCGTGCTGGCGCAAAAGACCGCGCAGGCGGCCGCGGTTGGCGTCCAGTTCCCGCATCAGATCGGCGAACCCGTTTTCGTCCACCTGCCCGGCCAGATGCTCCAACGCCGCGCCGAGGCGATGGCTGTCGCCGTCGAAAGACCGGGCCAGCACCCGGTCCCTCGCCTCAATGCGAAGTTCCGCCGCCGTGCGCTCGTCGATGACCGAGAAATGAGGCGCGACGCCGGCCTCCAGGGGGAAGCGGGCAAGCAGGGATTCGCAAAACGAGTGGATGGTGCGGATGCCGAGCCCGCCGGGCGTTTCCAGGGTTTCGGCGAATAGGCGCCGAGCCTTGGCGAGGGTTTCGCCGCCAGGATGCCGGGCCAGCAGTCGGCGCAACGTTTCGGCAAGTTCGCCCTCGGCCATCACCGCCCAATCGCCCAACTGGCTGCTCAAACGGTTGGCCATCTCCGCCGCCGCCGCCTTGGTGAACGTCAGGCAAAGGATTCGTTCCGCCTTCGTGCCCGCCAACAGCAGCCGCGAGATACGGTCGATCAGCACGCGGGTCTTGCCGGTTCCGGCGTTGGCCGAGACCCATGCCGAATGCGTCGGGTCGGCGGCGGTCATCTGCCCATGCGGGACCCGGTGGTTTTGGGCGCCGTTCACTTCCCTTCTCCGATTGCCGCCGCCCATTCCTTGACCCGGGCGAGATGGTCGTAATCGCCGTATTGGCTTTCGAACATCGGAACCGGCCGCGACCGGTAAGGCATCTCGGGTTCATCGAAGGCGGCAATGCGTTTTAGCAGTCCGCTAATGGCCTTGTCGGCGGCCTCGGCGGCGTCCAGTTTGAGTACCTTCATCTCACCCGCCGGCCGGCCGCCCGACAGGCGCAAATAAATGAGTTGGTCGATTTTTTCGCCGCCGATGCCCTCGAAACCGCCATCTCCGGCTATCGCCGCCTCCAGAGGCAGCTGCGGCGCCAAGCCGCATTCCACCTGCGGCGACGTCGGTGTTTGTCCGGTCTTGTAGTCGATGATTGCCAAACCGCCGCCGCTCAGGCGGTCGATGCGGTCGGCACGGGCGGTGAGGGTGAAATCTCCCGCCGGGCCGGCCAGCGCGAGCCGGCCGTTGACCTCGGTGGCGGCGGTCATTTGTCCCCCGCCGCGGCGGCCGCGTTCGAAGTCGACGAACCAATGGGCGATGCGTTTAAACCTGGGCCACCAAAAAGCGCGCACGCCGGGACGGTCCAGGTGTTCCTCGAATACCTGCCGGCCGATGGCGATCAGTTCGCCGGCCGGGTCGGCGGGAAGCTCTCCGGGATGGGCGGCGATGAAGCGCTCCAAGGCCTTGTGGATAACACTGCCCCTTTCGGCGGCGCCGGGGTCGGCGTCGAGGGGATCGAGCGGCCGCAGGCCAAGGATACGTTCGGCGTAGATGGCGTAGGGATCGCGGACCCAGGTTTCGACGCGGCTGACGGACAACTGGCGGGGACGGGCGGCGACCGGCGGCGTCGGGGCCGGCGGCGGGATCGCGCCCGGTTTTTCGGAGGCATCCAGCCTGGACACCCATTGCAGCCATTCGAGGTCCGGCTTGAGGGCGTTTTCCAATCCTGAGCCGCGGAGCTGTGTTTGCAGCCTGAGGAGCCAGCGCGACGGCACCGTCGGCGTGCCCTCGACGCGGGTGGCGCGGGTCAGCACCACGTTCGGGGCGCAAAAAGCCTGGGCGAAGTCGTGGGCGGCGAGGCCGACGCGCCGTTCCGGCGGCGGCAGGCCGAAGGCCTTCAGCATGGGCCGGCTCATCCACGGATTGGCGGTCGCCTCGGGCGGCCAAGTGCCCTCGTTGAGGCCGCCCAGGATGAGGGTATCGGCTTGTTGCAGCCGCGCCTCCAGCAGTCCCCAAATGTGCAGCCGGGGATGCCGGCCGTAACGAGGCCTGACGACCCGTCCGGCCATCAACGAATCGAGCAACGCCGGATACTGGCCGCCCTCGATGCGGGCAAGAACGCCGCCGGCTTCGTTCAATTCGGCGACGAAGGCGGCGGCGGCTTCACCGGCCTCTCCGGCCCAAAGCCGTTCGCCGCCGTCCGCTACGTCCGAAGCCGCCATTGCCTCGGCCATTTCCACATGCAGCCGCAAAAGATCGTCGAAGGGGACGCTTTTGCGTTTCATCGCTTTCGCCAGGGGGGCCACGGCGGCGCCAAGTGTTTTGAGGAAACCCTTCAGTTCCTTGCGCTCTTTGGGTCTTAGCGCGGCGCCAAGTCCTTTGATTCCCGCCGCTGGACGCGGCCCGCGCAAGGCGGCGATTTCCAGGCGGCGAACCTGGGCGCGGAAAAGAGCGGGGTTTCGGCCGGCCGCCGCCAGGGGGTGTTTGCAGGCGCCAAGCAGGGCCACCGGCGCCAGGTTTTCGGCGGCCATGCGGGCGGTGAGCCGGAGGAAAGCTCCCGGCGGCGTCCGCGCCAGGGGACGGCCGGCGGAATCGTCGACCTCCACCCGCCAGCGCCTGAGCTCGGCGGCGACCCGCCGGGCCAGACCCCGGTCCGGTGTCACCAAGGCGGCGGTCCGGGTCTCCTTTTCGAGGACCCGGCGCATGATCAAGGCGATGACCGCGGCTTCTTCCCGCGGGCCGGGGCAGTCGATATGAGTGACGCCGGCCAGGGCGTTTTCGTCCATGCGCTTCGCCGGTTGCCGACAAACGGCGGCGGGTTCCACGGCGCCGTAAATCAACGCTTGGCGCGCCGGTGCCGTCGCCGCGATGCCGGCGGCCGGCCATTCCTTCACTTGCCCGGGAGTGACGCCGAGATGCCGCAACAAACTGGCCAAGCCATACTGGGGATGGGACGGCTCCAGAACCTCCCAGGCATCGGGCGAGGCCCGCCGGTAGAGGCCGGGCAGAACCACGCATCCTCTTGGCAGGTGGGCGACGACCTTCAGGAGGTCGGCGGTGGCGGGAATGGAACCGGTGGAGCCGGCGGCGATGACGGGACCGGCGGGAGGCTGGTTTGCCCAAGCTTCCGCCTGCCCCCGCAGAAGCAAATCGCGGCGGGTCGCCGGGTCGACGGAACCCTCCCGCTCCAGGATGGCGGGCCAGTTGTCGGTGACAATCTTGAGGAAATCCAGTGTCACTTGCCAGTGAACGGCGAAGTCGCCGGAAACCAGGCCCTCGAGCCCGTCGAAGCCGAGGCGCTCGGTATGGACCTGGTCGACAAGCCGCGCCAGTTCACCGGCCAGCCGCGCCGCCTGGTCCGGTGTCGTTTGCCCTTTATCCTTGGCCAGGATCAGCCTGGTCAGCAACAGCAGCCGTTTGAGACCGGAAACGGCCGGTTTTGCTTCGATGCCGCCGCCGTTCATTGCCGTTTCCCGCCAGCTTGCGAAAGCCAGTTCCTCTTCGTCGATATCGCCCAGCGGCGTCAGCCTCGGCAAAAGCAGCGGCCGCCCGCCGGAAAGGCGCAGGAAAGCCTCGCGCAGGGCACGGCAGGCGCGCCGGGTCGGTAACAGCACCGTCACAGTGGCCGCGGCACTCGCCTCGCCGCCGGTTTTGGCCAAAATTCCCGCCGCCAGGGCGTCAACGAAAGGAATCCCGGCGCCGATGTTGTAAACTTCGGGTGGAGTCCTGTCGTTCATCGGCGTCTGTTTCCGGCGTAGCGGACCCGGATGTAGGCTTCGGCTTCGGCTAGACCTTCCGGGGTGCCGATATTGAACCATTCCCCGTCATGGATGATGCCGTGGAGCCTTTCCGCCTCGATGGCCCGATCGTAAAGCAGGTTGAGGGAAAAGGCGCCCTCCGGCGCCTCGTTGAACAGCCGTGGATGGAGGATTTGCAGGCCGGTAAACAGAAAAGGCGAGACCTCGGATTCGGCGCGGCGGGCGAGCAGCCCCGCCGGATCGACGCAGAAATCCCCCCGACCCTGGTAGCCGTATGCGTCCACCGTCGAATGGAGCAGCAGCAAGGCGTCCATGCGTCGATGGTCCCAGCCGGCGGCCATGCGGGCGAGCGTGCTTTGCGTGCCGTTCAGCCACAAGATGTCGGCGTTGACGGCGTAGAACGGCTCCGCGCCCAAGAGAGGCAGGGCCTTGGCTACGCCGCCCCCGGTATCGAGAAGCTCGTCCTCGGATGAAAACAAGAGCTCCGGGCGGCGGCCTTTCCTTGGCCGGCGCTGGCGTCTTCCCAAATGCTGCTCGATCAGGTGGCCCAGGTGATGGAGATTGAACACCACCGTTTCCACGCTCGCTTCCTCCAGGCGGTCAAGGGTCCAGTCGAGCAAGGCCTTTTCCCCCACCTTGACCAGCGGTTTCGGCAGGCGGTGAGTGATTGGACGCATGCGCTTACCGAGTCCGGCGGCCAGCACCATCGCCCGGCGCGGGGCACCGGCGGCGCTGTCTCCGGCCGGGCGCTTGCCGGGGCTTGTTTTTCTTGTCATTGGACCGTTTCCTCGCGGGGCAGGGCTCTCATCTCTTGCGGAACGTGTTTTTCGAACCAAGCGGCGACGGGGGCGAGGAACGGGTGTTCGAGGGACCGCGCCAACAGCCGCCACACCCTGGGAATATGAACAAGATAGCCGGACTTGCCGTCGCGGACCGATAGGCGGGTGAAAATACCGATCACTTTCGCATGTCTCTGGGCGCCAAGAATGGCGTAAACGGTCTCGAAGGCTTGCCGGTCCCGGTCGGGGAAAGCGGCATGGTAGCGGTCCAGCATCGTCCTCGCCAGTCTATCGTCGATGTCCCGGCGGGCGTCCTCCAGGAGAGACATAAGGTCGTAAGCGGCGGCTCCCGCCACCGCGTCCTGAAAATCCAAAAGACCGCAGGCCTTGATACCGGGCCTATCCGGCAGCCAGATCAGATTGTCGACATGATAATCTCTCAGCACCAGGGTCCGGGGCTGGGCGTGGACGAGGGGGAAAAGGCCGAGCCAGGCGTCGATGTAGCTTTGCCGGACGGGCTCGGGCGTCACCGTCCCCGTCGCCCGTGGCAGGTACCAATCGGTGAGCCAAGCGGCCTCGCAAAGAAGCGTTTCGTCGTCGTAGGCGGGGAGGCCGGACGGCACCGCCGCCGGCCGGCCGTGCAGGCCGATCAGCAGGTCGACGGCGAGGGCGTAAAGGGTTTCCTCGTCGCCGCCGGCGGCGAGCAAGGAGGTATAGGTGTCGTCGCCCAGGTCTTCGAGCAGCAGCAGGCCGGCCGTTTCATCGAAGGCGAGGATAGCGGGCGCGCTCAATCCCAGTCTTAGCAAATGACGGGCCACGGCGACGAAGGGGCGGACGTTCTCTCGCGGCGGCGGCGCGTCCATCAACACCGCCCGCCGCCGGCCATCGCGCAAACGATAATAGCGGCGAAACGAAGCGTCCCCCGCCAAAGTCGAACGTTCCGCCTCGTCCCAGCAGGCGCGCTTGAGGAATGCGTCGATCGACGCGGCGCGATCAGACATCGATGTCCGCTTCCTTCAGCCACCTCGCCCAGTTGCCGCGGCCGGTGAGCGTCGCCCGGCGGCTATTGGCGTCGCCGCCGTGCGCCAGCGACAGCCAACAATGGTCGCCGGGCAGGAGCCGGCCCAGCCGTTCCGGCCATTCGATCAGCGAAATGCCGCCCGCGAAGGCCTCCTCGATTCCCAGCTCGAAAGCCTCGTCCGGCCCGGCCAAGCGGAACAGGTCGAAGTGATGGACGGTGACCCAGTCCAGATCATAGGCCTGGACCAAAGTGAACGTCGGGCTGGGGATTTCCTCGGGGTTTGGCGCCAGCGCGTTGATGAAAGCGCGGGCGAAGACGGTCTTGCCGGCGCCGAGCTCGCCGGCCAGCGCGAAAACGTCGCCGGCCCGCGCCAGCCTGGCCAAGGCTCCGGCGAGGGCGGCCGTCGCCGCCTCCGAGGCCAGGCCGATGACGACGGAATGGTCCGTTGATTGGGCCTCGGGCATGTCCCGTCTTTCCATCGGCTCGCAAACAGGCCACAATGTGGGGGCGTACGACAGTCGTTCGCCAAGCTGCTGAACAGCACGCCAATAATAACCCCGCGGGTCGGCGAGTTTCCATGGTCAAAACGCCCGAAAGCACCGATGTGGCGATTATCGGCGCCGGCCCCGCCGGTTTGTTCGCCGTTTTCGAATGCGGCATGATGAACATGCGCTGTCACGTCATCGACGTGCTGGAGGCGGTCGGCGGCCAATGCCAGGCCCTCTATCCGGAGAAGCCCATTTTCGACATTCCCGGCCATCCCGAGATTCTGGCCGGCGATCTGGTGATGAAGCTGGAACGGCAGGCGGCGCCGTTCGATCCCGTCTATCATCTGGGCCAGCAGGTGGTGAAGCTGGCGCAAGGGGAACGGGGGCGCTGGTTGCTGGAAACCTCGCGGGGCGTTTCGATCGACGCCCGGGTGGTGTTCGTCGCCGCCGGGGTCGGGGCGTTTGGCCCGAAGCGGCCGCCGCTTCAAGGCATCGAGCGGTTCGAGGGCAAAAGCATCCACTACCTGGTCAAAAACCGCGAGGATTTCCGGGGAAAAAAAGTAGTCATCGCCGGCGGCGGCGATTCGGCGGTGGACTGGGCGATATCGCTCTCTGGGCTGGCGGCGAAGGTTTCCGTGGTCCATCGGCGGGCCAAGTTCCGCGCCGCGCCGGCCAGCGCCGAGAAGCTGCAAAAGCTGGCCGACGGCGGCGCCGTCGATCTGGTGATCCCCTTTCAACTGGCCGCCATCGAGGGCGATGGCGACAGTTTGAAGGCGGTGCTCGCCCGCGACCTGGACGGAAACGAAAGACGCCTGGAGGCGGACGCGCTGTTGGCCTTTTTCGGCCTGTCGCAGAACCTTGGGCCGATCGTCGATTGGGAGCTCGACCTGAACGGCGGCTTGATCGCCGTCGACCCGGCGACCGGCGCCACCAACAAGCCGGGCATTTTCGCGATCGGCGACATCGCCACCTATCCGGGCAAGTTGAAATTGATCCTGAGCGGCTTCGCCGAGGTGGCGCAAGCGGCGCGGGCCGCCCATCCCCTGGTCCATCCGGGCGAGGAGCTACATTTCGAGTACTCTACCATCCAGGGCGTGCCGGGCAAGACACGAGGTTAATTCGGTGACAGCATACTAATTTCCTGTTTCCTCCGTCCCCATTTCGCCAAGCGGTGCCGATCGCTGTCCCCCGACTGCACGCTATTCTATTGGTCGTCATTTGCCGCCTCCCTTAATTTCTTTTAGGGCACGTAACAAAACAATTGAATCGTATTGCCTCGGTCTGTCGGTGAGGGGTTCCGCATCCTTCGGGTATGCACTATATTTGGTATATGCAGGACACGGAAGGCATCAGGTATCGTTACGAGGCGCTTTATCCGCACCTTGACGAGAAGGCACGGCGGCTCTTTGCCGCCGCGGAGGCGCGGACGGTGGGATGGGGCGAGATCAAGCTGGTATGCGAGATCACAGGGATTGCCCGCTCGACGATCGGGCGCGGTCTTGATGAACTTGACGGCAAGACGGAGTCGCTCGGGGAAGGGCGGGTTCGGCGTCGCGGCGGTGGCCGCAAGCTGGAGACGGAGAAGCAACCGAGTTTGCTGGGAGCCCTTGAGAGCCTTGTCGCGCCAGCCACGCGCGGCGATCCGGAAAGGCCGTTGCCTTGGGTTTCAAAAAGCTATCGGCACCTTGCGAACGGCTTGAGGGAGCTTGGTTTTTCGGTCAGCCACCAACTGGTGGGGCGGCTCCTTGATCGGCTAGGCTACACTCTTCAGGCGAACGTGAAGAGGCGAGAAGGAACCCATCATCCCGACCGGGACGGCCAATTCGAGCACATCAACGGCCGGGTAACGGATTTCCTGGCCGCCGGGCAGCCGGTGATCTCGGTGGACACGAAGAAGAAGGAACTGGTGGGCGACTTCAAGAACGGCGGGCGCGAGTGGCGACCGCAAGGCAAGCCCGAAGAGGTCAACGTGCATGACTTCGCCGACAAGAAGCTTGGCAAGGTGGCGCCCTACGGCGGCTCCAACGGAGCCCGGGTCCGGCTATGGAAGGTCGAACTGCAAAAGCTCGCCTCCGAATTGGGGCTTGAGATCATGGTTTGCTATCTGCCGCCCGGCACCAGCAAATGGAACCGCATCGAACACCGCCTGTTTTCGTTCATCAGCCAAAACTGGCGTGGCAAGCCGTTGCGGACGCTCGCCACCATTGTCAACCTGATCGGCGCGACCACGACAAACACGGGACTCAAGGTCTATTGCGATGTGGACCATAACGCCTATCCCAAAGGTGTCGCCGTCAGCGATGATGAAATGACTGCCCTCAACATCCGACGCGCCGAATTCCATGGCCAATGGAACTACTCCTTCCTGCCCGCATAAACGAAGCAGTTTTTTTGTTACGTGCCCTAAGGCGATGCGACGCATCATGCCCCCTTACGTATTCCAGCGAGATTAGAGTCGGATTCTCCCACCAAAATCCGGTCGGATCAACTGCTCCTTGCCCCGAGGCACGAAAGGGTTCATCGGCCTGGACGTTCGGTTCCGGTTTGGCCTATTTGTCGGTGAATTTGGGCTGGCGCTTTTCGGCAAAGGCGGCCATGCCTTCCTTCTGGTCATCGGTGGCGAAGGTGGCGTGAAACAGGCGCCTTTCGTAACGGATACCTTCGGCAAGAGGGGTTTCCTGGGACCGCAATACCGCTTCTTTTGCCATCATGACGGTTGGCCTGGACATCTCGGCGATGGCATCGGCCGTCTTCACCGCCTCGTCCACCAGATTGCCGGCGACGACGCGGCTGACCAAACCGGAGCTCTCGGCTTCCACGGCCTCCATGATACGGCCGGTGAGAATCATCTCCATCGCCTTCGACTTGCCGACCAAACGGGTCAGACGCTGGGTTCCCCCCGCCCCGGGGATCGTGCCGATGGTGATTTCCGGCTGGCTGAACTTGGCGTTGTCGGCGGCGAGAATGAAATCGCACATCATGGCGATTTCACAACCGCCGCCCAAGGCGTAGCCGGCGACGGCGGCGATCACCGGCTTGCGGCACGTGGCGATGCGTTCCCAGTCCTTGCTAATGAAATCCTCGCTGTAGGCCTCGATAAAGGACTTGTCCCTGATCTCCTTGATGTCGGCGCCGGCGGCGAAAACCTTATCCGAACCGGTAATGACGATGGCGCCGATTTCGTCGTCGTCCTCGAATTCGTCGAGGGCCAGCTTAAGTTCCCCGATCAAGGCGACGTTAAGCGCGTTCATCGCTTTCGGGCGGTTGAGCGTGATCAGGCCGACGCGGCCTCTTTTCTCGACAATGATGTTCTCGTGTGCCAACTGACCCCTCCTTCAAGACCAAGACGCTAGCGCAAATCCCGAGCGGATGGACTCATCCGCGACGACGCATTTGCGTTTAAAACAAATAGATAGAGCATTTCAGGTGAACGCATGTGAACCGGAAATGCTCTATCGGGCGGCGGCGGCGTTTGCCGGCGACAGCGCGAACCGCACCGTCAGGGCCGGTTTCGCGGCGGCGGTGGAAAATTCCAGTTTCAGGATCTCGTTTTCCCGCTGAAAGGTGGTTTCGCCGCGTCGCCGCCAGCCCAGTTGCGGCAGGGTCGAGGCGTAGAATTCCAGAACTTGCCGCCGCGTCACGGCGCCGGAAGCGTAGGATTCGACAATCCGGCCCGCCACCGTGTCGAAGACCATGCTTTCCTCTTCAGCCTCGCGCAAGCCGTCCATCAGCGGCAGGTCCTCGATGCCGCTGACGAAGGCGACGCCATCGCGGTCGGCCGCCGCCAGTCCCCAACAGCCCATCTGGACAGTGAAGAGGACGGCGGCCAGAAACGTAAACCGACGCAACGAACGGGACATAAGATTGCTATTTAATCACCGCTGGCGAGATGAACAATAAAAAGTTGCCCGTCCCGCCTGAACGATCCGCCTGACGCCGGCCGTTTTTGCGATCTCGCAATCGCATCCGGGGCAGGCCAGGCCTTGGCGTCCATAGACGGCGAAACGGTGTTGGAAATAGCCGAACCCGCCGTCGGGCAAGCGGTGATCGCGAAGGCTCGAGCCGCCGGCCTCGATGGCTTCCGCCAGCACCTCGCGGATGGCGGCGGCGAGGCGCCGGGCCCGCCGGCCCTTGACCGACGCCGCCTTTCTCTTCGGCGATATGCCGGCTCTATGGAGGCTTTCCGAGGCATAGATATTTCCCATCCCGGCGACCACGGCCTGATCCATGATCGCCGTCTTGATGGGGGCTTTCCGCCCATTGAGGCGCGATTCCAACCAAGCCGCGCCGAAATCGGCGCTCAATGGCTCCGGGCCGAGGCCGGAGAGCAAGGGATGCAAGGCGAGCTCCGGTTCGGGAACCAAATCCATGAAACCGAAGCGCCGGGGATCCGAGAAGCGGATGGTGGCGGCGGCGTCGGTCTCGAAGGTCACGTGATCGTGAACGTCCGCCGCCGCCGGTGGTTTCTCGAAGACCTTGAAGTGGCCCGACATGCCGAGATGCATGATCAACACCCAGCCGTCGTCCAGGGTGGCGAGAATGAACTTGCCCCGCCGCCCCAGGGCGAGGACGCGGCGCCCGGTCAAACGCCGGACGAAGCCGGCCGGCAGGGGAAACCTGAGATCGGCGCGCCGTTGAAGGACGCGGCGCAACAACTTGCCCTCGAGGACGGGGACAAGGCCCAGTCGGACGGTTTCGACTTCGGGCAGCTCGGGCATCGGTTCAAGGTAGCGCATGGGACCGGCTTAGGCTATGGTTCGCCGCCATGTCCCGACCCCGTAAGATCAAGTCTCCGCCCCAGCGCCGGCAACATGCGGGCGCGACCACCCATTTCGGATTCAAGAGCGTCGCCGAGGACGAAAAGGCGTCGCTGGTGGGCGCCGTTTTCGACAGCGTCGCGCCGCGCTACGACCTGATGAACGACCTGATGAGCTTGGGCATCCACCGTCTGTGGAAGGCGGCCCTGATGGACCGGCTGCATCCGCGTCCGCGAATGCGGCTCCTTGACGTCGGCGGCGGCACCGGCGATATCGCCATTCGCTTTCGGAAGCGCGGCGGCGGCCATGTCACCGTCTTGGACGTCAACAAGGAGATGCTCGCCGTCGGCCGCGGCCGCGCCATCGACCGGGGGCTGTTGGATGGCATCTCCTGGGTTTCGGGCGACGCCGAGCGCCTGCCCGTGGAAGACGGCTGCGTGGACGCCTACACGACGGCGTTTTGCATCCGCAACGTCACCCGCGTGGAACGGGTCTTGCGGGAGGCGAGGCGGGTGCTCGGGCCCGGCGGGCGGTTCCTTTGCCTGGAATTCAGCCGGGTGGCGCTGCCGCTCCTGGGCCGGCTTTACGACGCCTATTCCTTCCGCATGCTGCCGGCCCTGGGACAGGCGGTGGCGGGCGACCGCGAGGCCTACGTCTATTTGGCGGAAAGCATTCGCCGTTTCCCGCCGCAGGAGGCCTTCGCCGCGATGATCGCCGAGGCCGGCCTGGATCGGGTCGAGGTGTGCAACCTTTCCGGCGGCATCGCCGCCATCCATTCGGCCTGGCGAATCTGAGCGGGCTGGCAGCCCGTTGACGAAGTCGTCCTCCACTGATTCAATGATCGAGTAACTAAGGGCTCGTCACAAAATAACCGTGTCACTTCACTTCCGTCGTCATGCCCGGCCTTGAGCCGGGTATCCACGCGGTCGATGCCGAGCGCGGGACCCGTGGATGGCCGAATCAAGTCCGGCCATGACGACGGAAGGGAGGATGGTGATTCATTTATTCTGTTACGGTCACTTAAGGTCGGCGGCCAACTGATCAACGGTCTGGGTCGCCGTCGCGGATGGACTCGGCCAGGGCGTCGAGGATTTCCCGGAGCTTCGCCGGCAGGGCGCCGGGAACCGGGGGCGGGGGCTTGCCGTCGGCGACGGCGCGGAGGAAGGCGCCGACGGCGTCCAGGGGCGCCGGGTAGTCCGCCAGTCGGGCGAGGGCCTCGGCCGCGTCGGGCGGCAGGGCGCCGCCGCCACGGGCCTGGAAGGCCGCCTGGGCGAGGGCCAGGATCGCTTTCACCAGGTCGTCGGGCACGGCCCCGTCCTCGCCGCCACCCCGGCGTAGCCGCCCGATCTCCTCGACCTTGGTGTCATGCTTGGCTTGCCATTCGGCGGCGGCGGCGGTGTCGCCCCGGGCGCGGGCGATCTTGGCGAGGTTGCCGTAGTCCATGTATACGTCGGGGAGGCGGAGCGATTCGCAGATGGCGAGCGATTCGCGGGCGTTCCGCTCGGCCTCGTCCAGTTCGCCCAGCATGCGGTGGAGAACGCCGAGTTGAAAATGGGATTTCGCCGCGCCGGGGCGGTCGTTCATTTCCAGCACTATCGCCAAGCTTTCCCTTATGGAGTCGACCGCCCGGCGAAGCCAGGCCTCGCGCTCCCCAGGGTCCTTTGTCTGCTCGGCGCGATTCTGGTGAAGTATGCCGACATTGTGGGCGTTGGCGGCCAGTTGCCGCCGGTCATTGAGGCGCTTCGCCAGTTCCCGTGCGCGCCCATACCAGGCCTCCGCCACATCAAGCTGTCCGCGTTGCGCCTCCGCGTTGGCCAGCAAGTCGGCGGTTTGCATCTCTCCACCCGCATCGTCGGCCCGACGGAAGAACTCCAGCGCCTGCTGGTAGAGCGCGACGGCGCGGTCGAAGCGACCCTGCGCGCCGTGCAAGATTCCCTGGTGCTGAAGGAACGTCCCCTGTAGTTCGAGGTCGCCCGCGTCCCGGGCGGCGGCAAGCGCCTCGGTGTAGCGGGCATCGGCCTCCGCGTAACGCTGCAGCCTTGTCAGGATGGTGGCTGCTCGTCCCAGACCGGCAGCCACCTCCAGGTCGTGGCCGAGGTCGCGTCTGATGGCGAGGCCGCGCTCGGAAGCCTCCAGGGCTTCATCGAAGCGCCCCAATTCCATCAGCGCGTTGGCGAGGTCGCCCAGGGCGGCCGCGAGATTGCCGCGCTGGGCCTCGCCGAGGCCTTCGAATTGGGCGATGGCCCTCCCGAGCGGCTCGAGCGCCCGGTCCGGGCGGCCATGGGAGTCAAGCAACCGGCCCAGATAAAGTTGGCTCAGCGCCAACTGTAACGCCGGATCCGCGCTGTCCGCCAGGCCTTCGTCCGCGAGCCTGCGAATCAGATCCTCCAGGGTGGCGATGGCCTCGTCCCCATGGCCCTGGGTGAAGCGGCTCCAGGCATGGTCCCGAATCGCCGCGCAGGCGGCCCCGTCCAGCGTCTCGTCCACCGGCATCCGCTCCCGCACCCAGGCCACCACTTCGTCCCGTTCGCGAGGCCGCCCGGCCATTTGCAGGAATGTCCGCAACGTGCCGGCCAACGCCTGACCCTCGGACCGGCCGCCACGCCGGAAGGCCCGGCGGATGGCGGCGCGGTAGTTGGCTTCCTCCAGGCTCATGCTCAGCATCGCGGCGGCGGGCTGGCCGCCCCGGAGCGCCTTGTCGGTCGCCCGCATATCGGCGAGGTAGACTCCGATGAAGCGCTTCTCGGTGGCCTCCGGGTCCGCAACGTCGGCCGCCCGGGCGGCGTGGGGCAGGGTCGGATGGAAGCGCAGAAAGGGGGTCGAAAAAACCTCGACGGTCTCCACCCGCACCAAGGCCGTCGCCACCAGTTCCGCCCGCGTCGCTTCCCACGCCTCCGGGTCCAACTCCGCGAAAATGATGAACAACCCTTCGAACACACCGCCCCGGAACCAAGCGAGATAGGGCAGCGCCGCCTGGGCGGCCTCGCTGAGCCGGCGTTTGGAGAAGGCGAGCGAGGCAAGCAGCGACCTGTTGCGGCCCTCCGCCGCCGCCGCGTCGGCGAATTCCTCCAGCGGTTCGCCGAACTCTTCGCGGATTCGGTCCGGCGTCCGCGCCTTCAAATGGGGGGCGACCAGGGCGATGGAGAGGGGATGGTCGGCGAGGGCGTCGAGTAGCCGTTCCACCCGTTCCCGCTCGTAGCCCGGGCGGCCGGTGTCGATGGACTTGGCGTCGAGCACGGCGGCCAGCAGGTGCAGGCTGTCGGGGCGGGCGAGGCCCTCCAGGGCCACCTCCTTGATGGCGGGGAGCTCTGTTTCCTCCGGACGGCAGGTCACCAGCAAGCGGCCGAGGGGGGCGCCGTCGGTGAGGTCCCGGTAGAGCCGCGCCAGCCCTTGGCGCGCCTCGGCCGTGTAGACGCCCAGGCCGTCCGTGCCGCCGTCCGCCGCCTCTTCCCCTTCCTGGAACGCCGGCAGGGTGGATTCGAAGTTGTCCCAGACCAGCAAGACCCGGCGGGTCCTGAACAGCGCCACCGCCTGGCGCCATTGCTCCTCTTGCGGCAGCGCCGCGAAGCCTTCGTCCCCGAGGGCGGCGCCGATCCGCTGGGCCACCTGGTCCGCCCCCGCCCATTGTTCGAAGCTGACGAACACCGCCGCCTCGAAGCGGCCGGCGCGCAGCCACCACGCCGCCGCTTCCCGCGCCAGGGCCGTCTTGCCCATGCCCCCCATGGCGTGGAGCAGCACGGCGGGATGGTCGCGGAATTGCCGCTCCAGGGCCAGCAGTTCCCGAGCCCGTCCGTGGAAGCGGTACACCGGCGGCGGCGGAAATCCGTGAAGCCTTGCCGCCACGCCGGTCCGCGCCCACTCCCTTTCCGGTTCCGCCGCCGCGCCGGCGGTCAGCGCCGGGTCGTCTCCCACTTGGTAAAGCTGGGGAATGAACCAGTCGTCCAGGTTCACCGTCTCGGCCTCGGGTCCCAGGTGCAGCCAGCGCGCCCGGTTTGCGTGCAAGGCCCGGCGGGCCTCGGCGAGGGCCTCGCCGACACTCATGCCGGCGGCCAACTCGCCATAGAAGCGCTCGACCAGCAGGCGCGCCGCCTCCACGTGCACCGAATGGCTGAAGGCGACGACGCTCCCGACGCCGCTGTTGAGCAGGGCCGGCGCCACCGAGCCGAACACCGGCCGGTCGGCGAGGTCGGCGCTACGGCAAGCCTCCAGCAGCACCAGCGGCACGCCCTGTCTCACCATCAGGTCGCCGAGGCGGGGTCCCGCGATCAGGTCGGTAGTGGCCGCGCCGTCCTCGAAGGCCAGGGCGCCGACGCCGGTCCTCGGCAGATAGGTGCCGTGGCCGTCGAAATGGACGATATGGAAGGGCTTGCCGTTCTTGCGCGCCTCGGAAACCTGCTTCTCGAGCTGTCCGAAGGTGGGCGGCTCGCAGAATTCGAGATCAAGCTGGCCGGGACCCAGGGCCTCGAGGGCGTCGAGCATGGGCGCGATGCTGTCGCGCGGGTCGAGGAATCCGGTGTCGGTGGGCCGGCTGACGATCGACAGAACCCGGAGCGGCAGGCCAAGCTCGGGTGTTCGGGTCTCGCCGGACTCGCGAAGCTGGCGGCGGAGGCTTACCCCCTGGAAGGTCAATGGGCGGTCCTCGGCGTCGCGCAGCATCTCCCAGGGCTGGCCGAGGACCTCGGCGTCGTCGCTGGCCAGCGTCAGCAGCACCGGCCGGCCGTGGGCGACGGCCTTGGCCAGGTCGCCATGAACCTCCCCACCGGTTCGGTTGTCGAACAGGGCCTCGAATAGTTCCCCGCCCCATCGTGAAAGACAGGACTCCAAACCCTTGGCGCGCACCCGGTCGCCGGCGCCGGGAAACTGCGGGTAGGTTTCCAGGTACCAACGAAGCTCCTCCAGGCCCTTGCCGTCGAGGGGCAGGGCAAGCTCGAATGGCGGTGCGTGCCAGCGGCCCATCGGCGCGCCGTCCTTGCTCTCGACCACGAGGCGGGCGTGATAGGGCGGGCGACGGATGCGCGCCCCAGCGGTGGGCGCGCCCACATGCTTCCGTATGGCCGTCAGCAGCTTCGTCAGCCCGGCGTCGTAGTCGTCCCTGAAATCGGCGTGGCTTTTGTCGCGCAGCAATCGCGGAATGTCGCAGTCCTCGATCAGGACCGGGACGATGTGAACCTTCCGGCTGGTGGCCTCGTCCGCGATATGGGCCTGCCACTCCTTCTCCACCCAGCCCGACCGGACACTTTTCCGGGACAGCACAAGAACGAGAAGGTCCGAGTCATCGAGCCCCAATTGGATGTTTTGCGCGATGGAATCGCCCGGCAGAATTTCGTCGTCGTCGAGCCAAACGCCGATGCCTTCCGCCTTCAGATCATCGGCGAGGCGCGTGACGAGCAACTTGTCGCTGCTGGAGTGAGAGAGAAAGACTCTGGGCATCCCTTCCCCCGAATATCGGAATGCGTTTTCGTTGAGTATAGCGAGCGAAATTCTCGATGGGAAATGTCATCGTCCGCCTGGCGAACCGTTATGGGCGAGAGGGCGATGCCCGGGGGCGCCAAGCGCAAGTCCTTTGCTTCGGCGGCCAGTCGATCGATGGTCTGGGTCGCCGTCCGACGGGTTCGTTGCGAAGTCGAAACATCCGCTCGCCGCAACTGCATTCGAAGTTGGATCGCCAAATAGCCCTGAACATCAAAGCGGACGTCGGAGTGAAGGAGCGGATTTTCCATATCTAGTGGCCCGCGTCAGCCAAATTGCACCCCTACGATCGCTTTTCCCGTTTCCTCGGCAGAAGGGGGCGCGCAGGCGATGCAGGGACATCGTCAAGCGTTCCCGACGCCCCGAGGGGACGGGAAAAGCGACCCTTCGGGCGGTCTTGCGAGGCTTCCAGACGTCGTCGCGTGCCGCTTGTGGTGCACAGACACCACGGCGCAACGCGCTCCTAGCCGGAAACCTCGCAAGACCGTCGTAGGGGTGCAATTTGGCTGACGCGGGCCACTAGAACGTCAATGCCTACGACAGCCGGCTGAAGGGATGGGTGCAAAGGTTCAACGGAGTGGCGACCAGATACCTGGACAGCTATCTGGGTTGGCGACGGTTCTTTGAGCGTCATAAGGAAGAGGCGACCAATCCAAAATCATGGTTGATCGCGCCCCTGGGGCCGGCCCCAAGGTGACGTCCCACATTCAACGCAAATAGAGCCTAAAATAAACCTCTTGCTTCCGGCGCGGCTTCGGCGGGCGACGCGGCGGCTGGGGCAACGTAGTTTTTCAATAGAGCGCGCCAAGAAACATTAAATCGACTCTGGTCCCGTTTCTTAATGTAGGAAGTTAAATGCGTATGATGTCCCCTGACTACTCGGCGGATGGATAAATGAGCGACACCCGATATTGCAGAGCATAATTAATCACAAAATTTTGCTGGTCGAAACAGCCTGGGTTCTGTAGATTACATTTATTGAATACAAAAGATCCTTTCACATCGACCCGCAAGGGATGTGGCCGCGCCCAAGGCGTGGCTGAAAATGACCAAAAGGGGAGTTCGGGAACCGGTCATGGACTTCGAAACAATACATGAAAACGCATGGTGCGCCAGTAAGCTGTTGAAAGCCATGAGCAACCAACACCGTTTGCTCATTCTATGCCAACTCGTGCCGGGAGAGAAATGCGTCGGCGGTCTGGAACGGATTATAGGGCTCAGCCAGTCGGCTTTGTCGCAGCATCTTGCCAGGCTGCGCCGCGATGGCCTGGTCAAAACCCGCCGCTCGGCGCAAACCATTTACTATTCCCTGGCCGGCAAGGAGGCGATCGCCGTCATTGAAACCCTTTACAGCCTCTATTGCGGCCACGAGGCGACGTTCACTTACAACACCGAAAGCCAAACTCCCAAAACCGTCACCATCTGACGGCGGCGTGGTGATGGCGTAGCGATGAATTTTCCGGGTTTCCGGAACCGGAACTTGCCAGACCGTCTTCATCCGCTCACTGTCGGCCGGAAACTCCGCTGATGATCTTCCGCCAGTTGTTCGACGGCGTCTCGCACGCCTTCACTTACCTCATCGGCGGCGGCGCCGGCGGCGAGGCTTTGATCATCGATCCCGTCTTGGAAAAAGTCGACCGCTATATCCAGTTGCTTGACGAGTTGGACCTGAAGCTGGCGAAAGCACTCGACACCCATGTTCACGCCGACCATGTCACCGGCCTCGGCGCATTGCGCGACCGGACCCGCTGCGTCACCGTCATGGGCAGGGAAAGCCGTGTCGATGTTGTCTCCATGCGCGTCGAGGATGGCGACCGGATCGAAGTCGCCGGCATCGTTCTCGAAGCGATCCACACACCCGGCCACACGGACGATTCATACTCATTCAGGATGTCCGACAGGGTATTCACCGGCGACACGCTGTTGATCAGGGGCACGGGAAGGACCGATTTCCAGAACGGCGATCCCTGGGCCGCCCATGACTCCCTCTTCAACAAGCTTTTGACGTTGCCTGGCGACACCTTGGTATATCCCGGCCACGACTACAAGGGAGATACGCTCAGCACCATCGCCGAGGAAAAAGCCCACAATCCGCGTCTTCAGGTCGCCTCGGCGCCGGAATACGCCGAGATCATGAACAACCTCGATCTCGAAGATCCGAAAATGATGGATGTGGCGGTGCCGGCCAACCTCTCCATCGGCTTTTCCCTTTCCGAGCCGCTGCTCGGGGAAAGGACCCTTTCCATTGACCAGGCCCTCGACTGGCACGGCCGGGCGGAGGTCTTTTTCGTCGACCTCCGCGAGGAAGGCGAACGCCGGCACGACGGCGTCATCCCCGGTTCGCTTCATGCACCCTATCGGAAACTGGACGAGCATGTGGCGCCGGCGGGAGCGCTGAACGCCTTGGCCTTGCAAGCGGACAAGAAGCTGGTTCTCTATTGCGCTTTTGGCGAACGCTCGGCGCTGGCGGTGAAGACCCTGCACGAAGCCGGCGTCGAAAACGTCCACCACCTGGGCGGCGGGCTTGCCGCCTGGATCAAGGGCGGCGGCCGCCTGGCGCCCCCGGCGGACGACGTTTAATACGAACAGGCTTCGTGGCGGAAAGACGGAATCGGGTGGCCCGGCTTAGGGCTTAGGAGGCTCTTAATGGACGTTGGCGGCTGGGTTTTCCTGGCCAATGGTCCATTTCAGCTCTTCCTTCATGATGTCGATGTCACGCGACGGCTTGGCCTTGAATATCACCGAGATGATGGCAAGGCGAACCGGTTTAGGTATTCGCCGCAAGTTTTCCAGCAGCAGAAACTTGATGCTGAGGCGGATGTTCGCCGACAGCAACAGGCTGAGAACCAGTTTCTTGCGGATGTCGTTGCGCATGTTTCCGGCCTCGACGAGTTCGAAGAATTCGCGCACGAACCGGCGCGGCGCGATCGCCCCCGCCAATAGAGCGTGCAAATTCTGGCGCAGGGCCGTCGTATACTGGGTGCGGGTGTGGACGATGACCTTGCTGGTGTGGCGGCGAACCTGGGCGATGGTGCCGGGGCTGAAGGCGCTTTCGGTGACCAGCGAAATGCTCTTGCTGACCAGCGGGTGTTTGGTCGTCTCGGCGACCATGCCGTAGATGCCGGAAACCAGCTCGATCTTGCCGGCGAGCGGCGACAGCCTGGCCGCCGCCGCCAGCGCCATCGGCGTCTCCGGATCCCGGACCGCCATCATCGCCAGGGCCAGCGGGTCCTCGAAACTGCGCAGGTCCAAGTCATGGTTCATCAGGTTCTCGGGCATGAGCATGCGGGAGGCTTCGCCCGGCAGGCAGATGGGAATGCCCTTTTTGTAGTCTTTCTTGATGCCGAGGGCGGCTTTAAGGCCCTCATGGGTGATGCCAAAAGCGTTGCTCACCTAAACGCTCCTTCCATCCAACGGCTGGCCGTCCGAATCAGCCATCGCCAGTGTTGATCTTTATTCTTGAACTTCACGCTTTACTCCAGGGCGGTTATTACCGTGGATGGAAACGCAACTAAACTATTTTTTGGTATCGAAATTTAAAAAACCACAAAATATAGTGCTACACACAATTTATCCGATCCACCTTGATTCCTGCCTATCGAAGCCCATTCAATGCGTTCATTTTCTCCGTAAAGTATTGACAATTCGATAATTTTTCGGCTCTTCGCCGTTGCAAGTGGAATTTACCTGGATTTGCGGAGCACCTTCCGGCGGAACGGCCCGATCTCGCGGAAGGCCGCCTTCTCGAACCCGCCCGTCCGCTCGAGTCCGAGCCCGAAAGCCAACCATTTGGCATGGGCCAAAATAAGGTTATTTTTCCTCCGAAACTAGACAAAGGGCCTTCATGCACTCGGCAAAATTGGCCGTTCCTTGCCAGCTTTTGCTTTTCTCGGATAGGTTATGGGCATGATCCGCATGGCCATAATTCTGGTGATCCTGTTCCTGGCGGCTCCCGTTACGGCGGCGGACGCGGCGAAGGCCAGCGGAGCCTCCGCGACACAACCGACCGCCGGTTCCTCGCCACCATCGCTTGCCGAAGCAAAGAAGACGCCGCCGGGAAAACCGTCCGCGAAGCCGTCCGGGGAGCCTTCCTTTTTTTCTTTGGCTTACTGGGGACAAAGCGTTGGCGGGGTATCGCGCAGCGAGGTTTACCGCAACTTCGGTCTGGCCATTATCGCGTTCCTCGGCACCTGCTTTGCCATGTGGCGGGCGGTGACGTCCCACCGCCAAGCCAGTGCGTCCCAACTCCAAGCCAAAACGGCCCACCGTCAGGCGGATATTGCCGAGCAGGGCCTTATCACCGACCGCTTCTCGACCGCCGCCGAACACCTGGGAAGCAAAGAACTCCCGGTCCGCTTGGGTGGCATTTACGCGCTCTGGCGTCTGGTCCAGGATTCGCCCGCGCATGACGTGATCAGCGTGATCGACATCCTCTGCGCCTTCGTCCGCGATCCACCGCACGAGCCCGACGGCATGCCGGCTCAGGCCAAGATCGATGGACCGCCAACAGATCCATTGCGCCCTGATGTGCAAACGGTTCTTGACCTGATCGGTGGCAAGAAGACCGCGTATCGCGAGCGTCTCCGCTGAATACCGTCTCAACCTCAAGCACGCCAACCTCTTCCGCGCCAACCTCATGGACGCCGACCTTACGGACGCCAACCTCTTCCGCGCCAACCTCACGGACGCCGGCCTTATGAACGCCGACCTCTCTGGCGTCGACCTTTCTGGCGCCAACCTCACGGGCGCCTACCTCACGGGCGCCAACCTCTATGGCGCCGTCCTCTTTGGCGCCAACCTCACGAAAGCCAAACTCACGGACGCCGACCTCACGGACGCCGACCTCAGGGTCGCCGACCTCACGAACGCCGACCTCACGAACGCCGACCTCAAGAACGCCAACCTCATGAACGCCAACCTCACGGGCGCCGACCTCAAGGGCGCCGACCTCACGGGCGCCAAACTCTCTGTCGCCAACCTCACGAACGTTCGTCTTTTGGACGCCAACCTCACGGGCGCCAACCTCATGGGCGCCAACCTCACGGGCGCCAAACTCATGCGCGCTAATCTTATGGGCGCCTACCTCGATGACGCCGACCTCATGGGCGCAAATCTCAGTACAGCTCGGGGCCTTACACA